>ERZ1026876.277-NODE-277-length-32700-cov-10.260530_pt1 | contig 32700 bp, 36 predicted proteins | sample MGYA00380168_ERZ1026876 | MGnify/ENA primary metagenome ERZ1026876 (study PRJEB33269, sample SAMEA4719804) | human gut metagenome | biome: human-associated habitat; feature: organic feature; material: feces | place: Cameroon | collected 2013-10 ... | reverse complement strand
CTTGCCGCAGCACTTCGCGCACGGGCAATAGGCGGTCAGCTTAAATTCGCCGAGCGGTTCGCCGATGGTAAGTTCCGCGTTCCCCTCTGCGGGCTTGTCCTCGCCGAGAAGTTTGTCTGCGATGACCGGCGGCTCGCCGGTGTACGGCTCCGGCTGCGCGGCAGTGCTGACGGTCACGACGGGCCACAGCGCCGCGAGGCACAGGAACAGGGCAAGAAATGCAAAAAACGGTTTCATCATTCGCTCTCCTCTCCTCTGTCGATCTCGCCAAAGGCTTCCTCAAAGGTCAGGTCGGTGAGCAGGAGCAGCTTCGAGAGGACCAAAAGGATCCTCGCGTTGCCGCCGGTCGTCCACCAATAGAAATTGCTGTCGGATATGCCGAGGTACTTCGCGACCTCGCGGCGGTTCATGCCGGTCTTTCGCAGGGCGCGGCGCAGGGCCGGGAAGATGCAATAGCCGTAGTTCTCACGGCGCGGCTGGCGTTCGTCGTTCATGCGCTCGCTCCTTTCGCCAGACAGCGCGCAAGCGTCGGCGCGGAAATGTAGCCCTGCTGGAAGGGAAAGCGCTTATGGAGGGTTTCGTACTTGCGCAGGCCCGTGAACTCGCCGACCTGCTTAATGCTGAGTAACTGCTTGCCGCCGGTGAAGGCGAGGATCGCTTCGAGGTTGTCGCGGTAAAATTCGGTTTCTCGTGCCATTGGAATACTCCTTTCGGTGAAATGTCGTGGTTATGCCGGGGTCAGGCGGTTGGTAAGCAGGCCCGCCGCTTTGCGCTGCACAATGCCGGTGAAGATCTCGCGGAGCTGGGGATTGCGGGCGATGACGGAGAGCTTGGAGACCGCTTTGCACTCGGTCGCCGTGGCTCCGTTGGCGCGCAAGCGCTTTTGCAGGTTCCGCTTGCGGGCGTCGAGGTCGATGCCCGCGCGCCCTTCCAGCTCCTTGTAGAGGTCACCGGTTGTCGAGTGGTAGTTGAGCGCGTATTCGGCGCACATCTGCCGGATGGCCTTTCCGGTCTCCTCCTGCCAAGTATCGCGCGTGGAGGCGGCGGGCGCGGCGATCATCTCAATGGCGCGGGAGGTTTTTTCCGCGGTCTCCTCCAGAGCCGAAAGACGGCGTTCCTGCTCGACGAGGACGTTCGCCTGCGCCAAAAGCTGCTCGGCGGGGGTGAGGGGCTTTCGGCTGTAGCTGCCATGCCTGCGGATGGCGGGGATCACCTCGGACGTGACCCATTTGCGGAAGGGCTTGGCCTCGGGCTTGTCCGAGCGGAGGATGACGGAGTAAAGACCGGATTCGTTGACAGCCGTCATCATCTGGGGCCCGCCGGGGGTGTCCACTTTGACCGGCTCCCTTTCGTCTGCGTCAAGCCGTTCGGAAACATCGCGGTATTTGCTGATGCCGAGGACGTCGCACACGTCCTTGAGGACGAACCACGGCTCGCCGTCGCGCTCGACCGTGCGGACCGCGTTTTGCTGATAGGTGAAAATCTGTAAGTCGTTCATGGAGGGGCCTCCTTTTCTTTTGTTGGAATTTGTGGTACGATACAGACAGCCGACCGCCGTGGGCGGTTCACGCTTTTCTCAAAGGTTTGATTTTGGGGCGAACCTAAGAGAAAGGAGAAAGGCTATGGACAAAATCATTGTTCGTTCCGGTGATACCGAATTGGAAGTTGACTTCAAGCGCTTCCTGTTCGGCGACGGGAAATGGGTCGTAACCGTTCGCGGGGCTGACCTGTTCGGCTGATGGACTTTGCCCACGGCGGTCGGCTGTCTGTATCTTGCTTGTGAGGGGGATTTGGATGAAACCATCAGAAAGAAATAAACGAATTATTGCGATTGCAACGGGAATGTTTTGGTTTTCCATTGTGGGATGGGTGTTGTTGGAAAGCCGCCCAGCCGGGCCATTTGAATTTCATTGGCTTCGTAGCGGCACTACAGGCGAACAACTTCCGTTAATTGCAAACATCGTCCTTTACGGTATCGCCTGGGCGTTTTTCTCTATGATCCCGTCTGCGTGGGTATTTTTATTTGCGTTAGGTGTTTATTCTTTTCTCCATAGGAAAGATGAAAAATTTCACCAAAGGCATTACTACCCGCCGTATGAAGAAGAAATGCACTATGGAGGGAAATTATCATTTGCTCTCGTGTACGCCACAACAGGACTGTTACTTCTTCTTCACATTACAAACATGGTTGAAATTAAGTTTCCGGGGTTCGATTAAATCTTACTTTCTAGGTATAAAAATATTGTCCATGGGGACGCCGTAAAGATCGCAGAGGGAAAGCAGCTTGTCCGCCGGTGGAAATCGCTTGCCGATCTCCCAATTATAGATCGTGCGGCTGCTGACGCCAATGGATCTTGCGGCGTCTGCCTGCTTCATTCCGCGGTTTACGCGGGCGGCGCGGAGGGTAACTTGAAAACTCATAGCGTGAACTCCTTTCGTTCGATTTAATCTAACGTTATAATACCACCGGCGAAAAGGGATGTCAAGCAAAAAGTTAGGTTAAAACGAAAAATAGTTCTTGCAATTCGATTAAAAGTGACTTACAATGGATTTAACAAAAAAGGGGGTGAACCCAATGGGGCAAGAAGAAATCTGTGCAGTTTTTGCGCGGAATCTAAATAAATTGATGGTCCGTGAGAACTTGAAGCAAAGCGATCTTGTATTAAAATTGAACGTGTCGAAAGCCCAGGTATCAGACTGGTGCGCCGGGAAGAACATTCCCAGATCGAACTATCTGGCTGCGCTGGTAGACCTGTTCGGCTGCCAGCTTTCGGAACTCATGAGCGAGAAACAACCCGCCCCCACGAATGGGGACGGGCTGAACGCAGAAGATAAAAGGCTGCTCATGATGATCCACAATCTTTCACCGGAGACACGGGAACGGATTGTTGCGATAATAGAATCTCTTGCAGGGCTTGAATAGCAAGCGCCTGCTTTTCCTGGGGCAGGGAACGCAATGCCAACAGGATTTCAAGGTCTGTCATGGTGTCGCTCCTTTCCGTAAGTGAAACCCCGGCCCGCCGAAGCGGGACCGGGGAAAGGGGAGTGGGCCTATGAGAACAATAGACCCATTTAGCAGGAAAGTCCAATGCAAAGGGCGGATTTTCCTTGCAAAAAACTTTCAAGGAGGGGAAACGGTGAATTTTTCGGAAAAGGCACGGGCAATGCGGATGAAAAGCCCGCTGACACTGCGGGAAATCGGGGAACAGTGCAACGTTTCAGAAAGCATGGTGTCGCGCTACATTTCCGGCGCGGCGAAACCGCCGGACGATGTGGCCGAAAAGATTCTGGAGGTCCTGCGGAACAGTGAACAAGACGATGACCGGGGCATTTACGCCGCACATATTGACGATCTGCGGCGCTTGATCCGCCAGCAGCAGAGGGAGAAGCGGGTCCTGTTCGGGATTCTCACGTTTCTTTTGATTTTTCTGCTGCTGCTCTATCTAGACGCTACTCACGGGGCCTGGGGCGTCATTCGATACATAGAATAAAAAACGCCGGAGTGGTGCAAACACTCCGGCGGGCCTAATCCATTCCCCCAGCATAACCACGACGAAACACAAGAGAAACACGACAAACGCGCGTTGTTGAACAAATGCGCGTCGATGAATAGGCGTAGATAGTATATCACGCCTTCTTTCGTCGCGCAAGATGAAAGGAGCTTTTTTATGGCAAAAAACAAGTACCACCAGAGGCCGGACGGACTTTTCGAGACCTCCCGCACCGTCAACGGCAAGCGCATTTACTTCCGCGGCAAGACCTGCCGCGAGGTAGACAAGAAAATTTTGGCATGGCAGGAAGAGCGCGAGCGGGGCCGCAAATTCCCCGTGATCGCGGACGAGTGGGAGGCCGAGCACGAAAAGAGCGTCAGAGAGAGCACGCGGCGCGTCTATTCCTTTGCCGTCAAGCGCCTAAAAGAAGCCTTCCCCGGCTATGCCTCGGACATAGAGCCCTTTGACGTACAGCGCTATATCCGGGATTTTGAACGGCAGGGCCGCGCGGGGAACAGCGTACAGATCGAGCTTTCCGTCTGCAAAATGATCTTCTCGCACGCAGTCATGAGCGGAGATATCCGCGTCAGTCCTGCCGCCGAGGTCCGCAAGAGCCGCGGGCTTCCGAAGAAGCAGCGGCGGGCATTGACCGAAGCCGAGGAGCGGGCCGTCAAGGACAGCGCGGCGACCAAGCCGCCATTCTGGCTGTTTCCGTATCTTCTGCTTTATACCGGTCTGCGGCGCGGGGAGGCGCTGGCGCTGACCTATGCCGACATCGACCGCAGGGCCGAGACCATCCGCGTCAACAAGAAGCTCAACTATACCGGCAGCAGCCGCGCAAAGCTGGAGAATTTTCTCAAGAGCGAGAACGGAGCGCGCGAGGTTCCGTTGCTCCCTCAGCTCGCCAACGCACTGCCGCGCAATCGCGTGGGGCTGCTCTTTCCCGACCGGGACGGCGGCTATATGACAACGTCGCACCTGCAAAAGCAATGGGATGATTATTGCAAAGCGGTCGGGCTGCCGGAGGAGATCACGCCGCACTGCTTCCGTCACAGCTTCGTGACGATCTGCTTTGAGGCGGGGCTGACACCGCGCGAAACGGCCAGCTTCGCCGGGGACACGGTGGAGGTCGTCGAGGCGGTGTATACCCACCTGCGGCGGGAGAAGGCGGAGAGCGCCGCGGAGAAGCTGCGGAAATATCACGCCTGATCTACTGCGTCATCCGGTGCAAATTTACTGCGTCATTTCTGCGTCCGAGCTTGGTAAATTCTTTGGATTTTCGGTGTAATGCTCGGAACTCTGAAACCCTTGATATATAAGGAAAAATCAGCGATTGCAGGCGGTCGAAGATTTTTTGAAAACTTAATACTTTTGTAAATAAAAACCGCGGGGGCTCATGGGCTCCCGCGGTTTACTGCGTCCGTACTGCGTCATTCACTTTTCCCACGGCTTTTTCTCGGTGTCCTGCATGGTCTCGATGCCTGGGCGCTGGCGCTTCAATTCCTCGAAGCGGGCAAAAGCTGCGCGGCGCTCCTTGCCGGTGAAATGCTCGTGGAGCACGGTTTCCGTGGTGCCGTCCTCATAGGTGCGGATGATCTGCACATGGTAGAGGACGGGGCTATCACGCCAGCGGCGTTCTCGCACCAATTCGAGCCGGTCACGGTAGGCGGCAGTTGCGAGGGCGGCATAGCGCTCCGCGAGGGCCTGCCGGTAGTCGGTGAGCTGGTCGGCGAGGCGGCGGCAATCCTCGATCAGCCGCGCGGCGGTCTCGTCGTTATACTGGATGCGGTCGGCGGTCAGGGTATCGGGTCGGATCAGGTAGCCGTGCAGCCGGATCTCCGCCTCTCGGCTGGGGCTGCCGTAGCGCTGGAACAGGTCAAGATAGCTCATGCGGCGACCTCCTCATATTGCGTTTGTTTCGCTTCTGCGAGATCGGAGCGGCTCAACAGGCCGCCCCGATTTTCTCAAATGCGCTATCTTCACGCCCGCCGCTGAAAACCTGGCTTCCATACTTCCGGCGGATCTCGTCCATTGTGGCCTTGCCGCGTCTCCACTTATGGCCCGCCTCGGGGTGATGCCAATACCATCTGGCCTTGTTCTGAGACCAGCGAAAACCGGCGGCTTTTAGCTCGTCCTTGTGGGGCTTCGTATTGCCCCCGCACCACACCCAAGAGCCAACCAGCTCGACTTCCAGATCATCAAACTTCATCAGGAAGTCAATGACCGCGCGGAACTCCTCCGGCGTTTCCGTGGTCTGGTGGTACTCGTCCGCGCTGGCGTTGTGCTGCTTCTTCAGCATTTCAAAGAGGGCGTCATGCTCGGCGTTGATCTGTTGCATGATCTCCGTGCTGCCGCCCATGTCGGGATGATACTTGACTGCGAGGCGGCGATACTGCTTTTTCAGCTCGTCCAAGGTCTTGACGTTCTCAAAATACTGTGTCATAATGATTACGCTCCTTTTTCATTTCGTAGTGGGATTGTGAGCTGCTCCGGTCGGTGTTGCTGCGCTGGCCGGGGCTTTTTTGTTTGCGTAGCCTGTGCCGCGCAGGAAGCCAGCTTGGTATGCGAGGGTAATTAACCAAAATGTGCGGTCTCTTGTGGTTCCAGCAGCTTTAGAGATTGCCTTGAACTCATAATAGAGCATTTCTTGGTCGCAGGGAATACGGGTTGCTTTGATCTTTTCGATTGTGAGCATTGGGAGACCTCCAAACATTTTATTTTGCCTAATCATTTTTCGGTCCCGTGTCTCGTCGTGGTTTGCCTTGGATGGTTGCGTACTAACACAGTTACGCGCAGCTGTCAAGCGGCATTATTGCAAAGTTACGATTTTTGAGTGGATTTTGTTATATTGCACAGTTACGAAGTGCCTTTCTTTGTGGCATATTGCCAAATTACGAAAATGGAGTAGACGCGCGACTGTTTTTGCGGTATGATATGCAAGTGAGAAAGGAGGCCAAGCATGAGCGAAGAAACGAGCAGCACAAAGAAGAACCGCGCAAGCGTAAAGGCGATTGCACAATACAACAAAGCGAACTACGACCGGATCGCGGTCGTTGTACCGAAAGGCAGCGCCGAGGCTATCAAAGCCGCCGCCGCCAGCGAAAACAAGAGTACGAACCGCTATATTTTGGAGGCGATCGAGGCGAAAAGCGGCTTGCGGCTGGCGATGGACAGCGCGCGCAGCTTTGCCGCAGTTGCGCGCGGGTACAGTCAAGGCGGCGAGAACAGCCCGCAAGAGCCGCCAGAATGTACGCAGCAGCCCTCGCCGCATGATTTGACACCGCAGGCGCTCAAAGCGGCACAGCAGGCCGCAGAAGCCGAGGGCGAGACCGTCCCCGACTATATCGAACGCGCAATCGTCACACAGGCCGAACGAGACAAAGCAAAGCGCGCCCTATTCGCACCAGCTCCCCGTGTCCCCTCTATCATGGACAAGATATAATGCCCGCCCTCTCCGCCAGTCCGGAGGGGGCCTTTCTTTAGGGGGATTTTCTTTTCTTTTATATATTTTCTTTTCTTAAGGGGGTTCTTTCTTTGGGGGTGGCGTATTCCGTGCTGTACTTTGGTGCTTTCTTCTCTTGATAGTCTTTTCTTCTGACGGGGCGGGGAGAATAGATAATACACCAAGAGTACGTTAGGAGTATGCAGTATAGATCACGCAGAGAGTACGAGAGAAGCAGAGACTACGGGATAGTACAGGAGGAGATATAGGGAGGATATAGCAGGGAGTAGGATAGACGGACACGGAGAGATAAAAAAATCGCGTAGAATCGGCGATAGGTATTAGCACAGCTTATGGCAGATGGAGGAACGAGCAGAAAGCAGCAGGCCGCCGCCCCGAAGATGAGGATGACCAGCGGCAACGTTGCGCGGGGGCTGGTGGGGGGAGCTGGGCGAGGATGGACGAGCGATCGGCGATTTTTAACGGGTGGTTAAATACAATGCCAGGAACGGCGGGGCTTTGCTTGGTTTACTGCGTCCGTACTGCGTCAGTTCGGCGCCGAGTAGATGGGCAATTCAGCAAAGGCAATTCGGGAGACGGAGGCTTTTTCGGTGGTCCGGCTCCGCGGTGAGGTGTCCAGGCGGTCAGGCCGTTTTCGATGGGGCAGTCTTTACGGCAAAGGGGGAGGGGTAGCGGAAAAACGGTGGGGGTCTCGCAGGAAGGGGTAGGATAGTTCTCACACGTCCCCTACAGCAACAAAAGCGTTGGATTGCGTTAGAGTGCGTTGGAATGCGTTAGGACCGACCGATGCTGCTGGCAGAACGGGCGGGACCATATCGGCGGCATCACCGGAATGCTCGCTGCCGGCTGGTAAAGGGGTCGAAATCGACTCGGTTAATCCGGTCGGGATCGGCTCTGTGCGCAGCAATGGGCAAATGCCTCGAAATCGAGGCAATGAAACCGATCGAAATCTACCATGTTCTCCATGCGGGGAAGATGGTGCCCCGGCGATGGATAGGGGTAGCGGAAAATCAGGGGGCGGTCACTCGAAAGGGTGGTCGCCTTTTCTGCTGTCAGAGGGGAAAGCGCTATTCCAAATGTAGAACTGCAAACCTCTTTCGCGTGTGTTACGCTTGAGGGGAGAAGAAAATATTTTGCAGTTTGACGCTTCCTGCGGCGAGAGCCGCGGATGCCGCGGGCAAGGGCTGACCTCCTCCCTGCCCGCCCTGCTGCCTGCGCCGCTTGGAAGAGGGGCCGAGCGCGCGGCGGCGGGATAAACGGGAGGGCAATGGGCGCAAAGCCCGCCTGAAAGTGTGGCGAATACGGAGAGAGGAGCGGGAGAATGGCGAGAAAGACAGCGCAGAGGGAAACGCAGAACGGCGAACACCAGAAAACGAAGTCGGAGCGGAATTTTTACGGCAGCGGGAACAATGCCGGCGCGCGGTACAAGACGACGGAAGCGCTGCAGGAAGCCGTTGACCGCTATTTTGAGAAAGCGCTGGCGACGAATGCCGACGGAGCTGCGGCCGAGGTCGTGAGCGAACAGGGGCTTGCCCTGTTCCTCGGTGTGAGCGTTTCGACGCTGCGAGGCTGGTTTGACGGCGAGAAATGCCCCTACTTGCAGGAGACCGCGCAGGACGCTTACAGCCGCATGGCGGCAGAGTACATGAACCTGCTGACGACCGGCAACAAGGCCTATGTCCCGTTCGTCATTTTCATGCTCAAGCAGAAGCGCTTCGCCGGGTATCAGGACAAGATCGAGGCGAAGCAGGACATCAGCGTGAACGTGAACATGGGCAAGAACATGGACAAGAGCGATTGGGAGTGACGGTATGCTGAACACATTTTTGCTGGTGATCGTCCTGTCCGTCGAGCTCTATCACCTCAGCCTGACGCTGACGGAGGGGCGGAGACGGGCAAAGCCGTCCGGAGCGAGCGCGCCGAAGCAGGCCGAAGTCCCTGCCGCCGGGAAAGCGCCGGAGGACGGCGAAAAACCTGCCGAGCGACCGGCCCCCGGCAGCATTGACGAGGGCATCGAGGCCATTATGACCTATCACGTCGGCCTGCGGGAGCGCAAGGAGGAAACGCCGTGAACTACACCGTGCAGGATATTTTTGACAGCGCGATCCGCCTGATCGACGAGCAGAACGAATCGACGGGCTCGACCGAAACGGCGGACACCAAGCCGTACCGCGTCAAGGCGGTCAGCCTTGTGCGGAATCTGATCCCGCGCGTCTACCCTGTGAGCGATACCTATGCGGCGAGCACGGACGGAAAGCGTCCCGTGTGCAGGCTGCCGGAGGCGCTGACGGACGAGCTGGATCTGGATCAGTACATCTGCGAATCCGTTCTCCCGTGGGGGCTGGCGGCGTTGCTGATCATCGACGACGACCGAGACAAGTACAACGCCTATTGGGACGAGTTTGAAAAGGGCATCGCGCTGGCACGAAACAGCCTGCCGAGCGAGATCGGCGAGGTGGAGGACGTGTATGGCGGCATCGATCACGGCGAATACGGCGCATGGCTGTAAGAGCCGGAGAAGATCGTAAAAGCCGGTGCAGACCAGCACCGTAAAAATAAAATGCCCGGCAGACCAGCCGGAGCAAGGAGGAAGCAATGGAAAACGTCGAGAACATGAGCGTACAGGAAGAGCAGAACGCAGACCAGCAGGACGCATTTCTGGACGGATGGGGCGACGAGCAGACCGCGCAGGACGCGCCCGAGACCTCGGAGCCTGCCGAGGGCGAGGACACGACTGAAGAAGTGACGGAAACGGCGAGCGAGACCGAGGGTGCGCAGAGCGCGCCGGACGGCGGGGCCGCTGAGACTGCCGCCGAGGCGGGCGCGGAGGCGCAGACGGAGACCACCGAGCAGAAGGCGGACGCGCCGGAAAAGACGTGGACACTGCGCCACATGGACGAGACCAAGAACGTGGGCGAGGCCGAAATGGTCACGCTCGCGCAGAAGGGCATGGATTACGACCGCATTCGCGCCAAATACGACGAGAGCAAGCCTGCGATGGAGATTCTTTCGATCTTCGCCAAGCAGAAGGGCGTGAGCGTCGCGGACTATGTTTCCTTCCTGCGCACGGAGGCGAAGAAGGCCGACGGCCTGAGCGAGGCGGAAGCCCGCCGCAGCATCGAGCTGGAGGACCGCGAGGCAGCCGTCACCGCCAGAGAGGCGGAGCAGGCAGCCGAGCGTCAGGCAGCCGAGCAGGCCAATGCAGCCGCCAACGCCGCAGCGCAGCGCCGAAAGGCGGATATCGACGAATTTGCACGAGAATACCCCGACGTGGCAAGGAATCCAGACGCCATCCCAAAGGAGGTGTGGGACGCCGTAGCCGCGGGCAGTTCGCTTACGGTGGCATACGCCAAATACACCGCGAAGCAGGCCCGCGAGGAGGCCGAGCGCACCAGAAGCGCCGCACAGGCGGCGCAGCAGAACGTTAAAAACGCCGCACGCTCCACCGGGAGTATGCAGAGCGCCGGACAGAACGCCGGCGGGCGCGATCCGTTCCTGGAGGGATGGGGCGAATAACCTTCCTTTCCGTCGTCGGGCAGACGAAAGAGAGGAACGAAAATGAGCATCAATTATGCTGTGAAATACGCGACAAAAATCGCAGAACGCTTCAAGAAGGCATCCATCACCGCCGACGACTGCGGCAACGCTTATAGCTGGCTCGCCCCCGGCAGCAAGACCATCCGCGTCGCCAGCGTGAACACCGTACCCGAGAGCGAGTACAACCGCAGCGGCTCCAACCGCTTCGGCACCGTGTATGACGTGGGCGACACGCTGCAGGAAATGACCTGCGAGAAGTCCCCCGCGTTCAGCTTCACCATCGACGCGCTCGACCAGAGCGATCAGGCCATCGAGAAGAGCGCGGCCCGCGCCCTGCGCCGCCAGCTCGACGAGGTGACCGTCCCCGGCATGGACAAGCACCGCATCAAGAAGTGGGTCATGGGCGCGAACATCCAGAAGGCGGAGGATACCGCCCCCACCAAGAGCACCATCGGCGGTCTTATCATCGACCTCAATGCGCTGATGACCGACGCGCTGGTGCCGCTGGAGAACCGCACGCTGTACATCACAACCGAAATGTACAAGCTGCTCAAGCAGAATCCCGATTACCTCGGTGTGGACGCGCTCGGCGCGAAGGCGCTTGCGAAGGGCGTCGTCGGCGAGTTCGACGGCTGCCGCGTCAAGCCCATTCCCACGAGCTATATGCCCGCGGGCGTGTACTTCTTCATCAAGCACAAGGGCTGCACGGTCGACCCCGTCAAGCTGCAGAACTATGACATCCTGCCCAAGGTGCAGGGCTATTCCGGCCCTGTGGTGCAGGGCGTGACCTACTACGACGCTTTCGTGCTGGGCGCGAAGGGCGACGGCGTGGCGGTCTGCGGCAAGTCCAGCGCGGTCCTCGCGGCGCCCGAAATGGCGATCTCGTCTCACGCGGTGAGCATTACCGCTGTGAGCGGTGTGACCTTCAAGTACACCGTGGACGGCACCAACCCCCGCTACTCCACCACCGCACAGGTCTACAGCTCTGCGGTCACGCTGACTGCCGGCCAGACCATGCGTGCCATCGGCACCAAGGACGGCTGCGTTGGCATTGAGGGCAGCAAGGCATACGCATAAGGCTCCCGACCATAGGGGCATGAGTTCCGCACTCATGCCCCTATTTCCCTACTTCAAAGAGGTTGAGAAATGGCATACGGCAAAATGACAAACAACGGCGGCACGGTGAATATCGACATGGGGGACCTCAACCCCAAGCAGAAACTGTTTTGTCAGGCCCGCTCCCGCTACGTCGGCTACGGCGGAGCGCGAGGAGGCGGCAAGACCTACGTTCTGATGCGCAAGAGCTTCGGCGGGGCGCTCGCCTATCCGAACCTGCGCATTCTGATCGTCCGCCGCGAATACCCCGAATTGGAGCAGAGCATCATCCTGCCGATGCGCCGCATGATCCCGCAGGAGATCGCAAGCTACAACGCGACGATGCACATGTTCTTTTTCGTCAACGGCTCGACCATCAAATTTGGCCACTATGGCGCAAACGACGATCTCGAGTATCAGGGGCAGGAATACGACTGGATCTTCATGGACGAGGCGACGCAGTTCACGGAGAGCCAATTCCGCACGCTTGGCGCGTGTCTGCGCGGTGCGACGCGCGTCCCGAGACGAATGTATCTGACCTGCAACCCGGGCGGCATCGGCCATTTGTGGGTGAAGCGGCTGTTCATCGACCGCGAATACCGCGACGGCGAGCGCGCCGGGGATTACACCTTTATCCCGGCGACGGTGGACGACAACCCGCAGCTTCTGGCGGCGTCCCCCGAATACAAGCAGATGCTGGACCTGCTGCCCGAGGATATCCGCCGCGCCCACCGCTACGGCGATTGGGACGCACTTGCGGGCACGTTCTTTCCCGAGTTCCGACCGGAGACGCACGTCATTGAACCGTTTGTGCGCATCCCCGCGGAGTGGAAGAAATACCGCGCGTTCGACTACGGTCTCGACATGTTCGCCTGTCTATGGATCGCGCAGGACTTTGACGGCAGGAGCTACGTCTATCGCGAGGTGCAGCAAAGCGGGCTGATCGTATCGGAGGCGGCGAAGCTGATGCTTTCGCTCACGCCGGACTACGAGCACATCGAGTTTACCATCGCCCCGCCGGATATGTGGAACCGCCAAAAGGACAGCGGACGGAGCATGGCGGAACTGTACGCCGAAAACGGCGTGGGGCTTCTGCGGGCGAGCAACAACCGCGTGCAGGGCTGGATGGCGCTCAAGGAAATGCTAAAGCCCCTGAGGAGCGATAACGACCGCCCGGGGCTGCTGGTCACGCGGGACTGCACCGGACTGATCCGCAATCTGCCCGTCATCCAGCACGACGCGAAGAATGCGAGCGACTGCGCGACCGATCCGCACGACATCACCCATATCTGCGATTCCATTCGGTATTACGCCATTACCCGCACGCTGGGGGCGCAGATGCCGGAGGTGCGCGAGGAGCCGGAGGACGGCGAGGTCGATTACGACGAGAGCATGACCGGCGGCGAAATGAGCGAGGACTATATGGCATACGGAGGATAACATGGGACGGATCAACGCAGGAAGCAGCACAAGCGTTATGAAGATCAATGCATTTCTCGGGCTGAACGAGAACCCGGACGGCGACACCAAGATCCGCGACGGAGAGCTCTCCGAGATGCGCAATTTTAAGATCACGCGCGACCGGCATTTGCAGGTGCGGCCCGGGACAAAGACCGTTCTGACGCTCCAGACGGCATGGGAGACCTGGGCGGCATCCCACACCGCCCCGACCGCTTCCCCGGCCTTTGGCGGCGCGTGGGAGGGCATTGCGGGGGCCGCATGGCATCTGCTGTGCGCGTTCGGCGGCTTGATCTTTGATGTTGCCGCGGATTTTTCGACGGCGACGGTCGTCGGGCAATGCACACAGGACACGACGCACTTTTTCGGCTTCGGCGGCAAGGTATACCTGCTCAATGGACACGAATACATGAGCTGGGACGGGAGCGCGGATAAGAGCTTTTCCGCTGTGGAGGGATACATCCCGACGGTCATGACGGCGACCACACCGGCAGGCAGCGGCACGCTGCTGGAGAATCTGAACCGCCTGACGGGCAAGCGAAAGGTACGGTACAGCCCGGACGGCGAGGCAAAGGATTTTTACCTGCCTGAAAAAGAGGCGGACGAGATCATCGCGGTAGAGGGCACTGACGTGACCTATACGAGCGATCTTGCGGCGGGCAAACTGACCTTTGCGAGCGCGCCGGCGCGCGGCACAAATACCGTGACGGTGACCTACCGCAAGGGAACCGGCGCGCGGGGCGACGTGGAGGGGATGCACTACTCGGAGCTCTTTAACGGAGCGAACGATACGCGCGTCTTTCTCTACGGCGATGGGAGCAGCAAGACGCTCTATTCCGGCATCGACGCGGACGGTATTCCGACGGCAGATTACTTCCCCGACCTTTACGAGATCGCGATCGGTGAGAGCAACACGCCCATCACAGCGCTGGTGCGACACTACGCGCGCATGATCGCATTCAAGAGCGGGAGCGCGTGGAGCGTACAGTACGGCACAATGACGCTGGACAGCAGCATGACGGTGGCGGCATTTAACGTGACGCCGCTGAACCGAAGCATCGGCAACGAGGCCCTGGGACAGGCGCAGCTTCTGGAGAACAACCCGCTGACGCTGGAGACCGGCGGCGTGTATCAATGGCAGGCCACCTCGTCGAGCGGCTACATCACGGACAATCAGACCAATGCCAAGCGTGTGAGCGACCGCGTATTTGAGACGGTAAAGGGCTTTGCCCCGGAGAAAACGCGGACCTTCAACCGCAAAAATGAGCATGAGTTCTGGTTTTTGAGCGAGGGCACGGCACTGATCCTCAACTACGCGAGCGATGCGTGGTACATCTACACGAATATGCCGTTCCTCGCCATGCTGGACATCAAGGGCGAAGCATATGGCTTTACCGCGGATGGGAAGATCAAGCATCTTTCCCGCGCCTACCGCAACGACGACGGCGCCGAGATCGACGCATACGCGGCGACCGGCCTGATGGATTTCGGGCGCGACTGGCAGCTTAAATACAGCCCTATGATCTTCGTGGCGATTGAGCCGGAGGCCAACGCGCGCGTGACGGTGACGGCAGAGAGCAACCGCCGCAGCGACTACCCGGAGAAGGTCGTTGCAATGAACTTAGCGACCTTCAACCATGTGGATTTCAACCATTTCAGCTTTCGCACGAATCACAAGGCGCAGGTGAAGCGGCTGAAACTCAAGGTGAAAAAGGCGACCTTCTACCGACTGGTATTCAAGAGCGTGAGCGCAAGCGCCACGGCGACGGTGCTGGAAACGGATATCCAGCTGCGGTACGCAGGAAATGTAAAGTGAGGGAGTGACAAATGATGGATTTTACCCCGACGCCGGAGAGCGTCGCCGCGCGGTATCAAAAGGGCGTGAGCTTCAACAACGGCATTGATCTGTATGATACCGTGAGCACGAACGAGGACTTCTTTGTCGGAAAGCAATGGGAGGGCGTGAAGAGCAACGGTCTGCCGACGCCGGTATTCAATTTCCTCAAGCGTGTGGTGCTCTTCTCCGTTGCCAACGTTTCGACGGACAACCTCAAGCTGCACGCAAACCCGATGCCTTCGAGCAGCGGCGTAGACAAGCAGACGCTGGAGGCGCTTTCGAGCATCCTCAACGATCAGTTTCTTGCGCTGTTTGAAAGCAACAAGATGGGCGCGGTCATTCGTGAGTTCTGCCGCAATGCGGCGGTGGACGGGGACGGCTGCACCTTCAGTTGGTTCGATCCCGACGAGGAGACAGGGCAGGACGCCAAGGGCATCGTCAGGACGGAGGTGCTCAAGAACACGCAGGTGCTTTTCGGCAACCCCAACAACCGCGACGTGCAGAGCCAGCCCTACCTGATCATCGAGCGGCGCATGATGGTGAGCGAGGCGCGCAAGCGCGCCCGCCGCTACGGCGCCGACGAGGCAGATACCGAAAGCATCATCGCCGACGAGAGTGAGGGCGAAAACAGCCACATGGACGAGCTGGGCGGCGACAAGGTGACGGTGCTCGTCTACCTGTGGAAGGACGACGAGACCGGACACGTTCACAGCTACGAATGCACCAAGAGCGTGGAGCTCCGCGCGGATACGGACCTTGGCATCAGCCTTTACCCCGTAACATGGATGCCGTGGGACTTCGTGCATGATTGCTATCACGGGCAGGCGATGATAACCGGGCTGATCCCGAACCAGATCTTTGTCAACAAGCTCTTTGCCATGTCCATGATCTCGCTCATGACGCTTGCCTACCCAAAGATCATATACGACAAGACAAAGGTCGCCAAATGGTCGAATCGCGTGGGCGCGCAAATCGCTGTGAACGGCAGCGTGGACAATGTGGCAAAGATCATCGACCCGGCGAGCATCAGTCCGCAGATCAGCCAGTTCATCGAGCTTGCCATCAGCTACACGCAGAAATTTCTCGGCGCGACGGACGTTGCCCTCGGCGATACCCGACCGGACAACACGAGCGCCATCATCGCCCTGCAGCGCGCCGCGGCGACGCCGATGGAGCTGACGAAGCAGGCGCTTTTGCAGAGCATTGAGGACCTGGGCCGCATTTACATTGCCTTTATGGGCGAGTATTACGGGATGCGCTATGTGGAGATCCCCACGCCGTTCGGCGGGCAGAAGGAGATCATTTCCTTTGACTTCTCCGCCCTGCGCAACATCCCGTGCAGCGTGAAGCTCGACGTCGGCGCGAGCAGCTATTGGAGCGAGATCGCGGAAATGCAGACGCTCGATAACCTGTTGATGCAGAACAAGATCAGCACGGTGGAATACATCAAGAGACTGCCGGCGGGTCAGATCACGGACAAGGATGCGCTGATCGCGGCGCTGGAGGGGCAGCAGATGCTTGATCCCACCATGCCGCAGGGCGGTGACGGCATGGCGGACGAGCTTTCCGGCGAAGGCGCTCCGCTGCGCGGCGGCGCAGGCTACGGAGAGCTGCAGCGCAAGGTAAATGAAACGGGCGAAGTCCCGAGAATGTGAGGGAGCAAGGTATGGCAATTGAAAAATTCAGCAAGGATATGGCGATCATTGCGGCGCTGGACGATGAACCCAATGACGTGGGAGGCATGACTTCCGACGAGCTGAAAAACAAGTTCGACGAGGGCGGCAAGGCCCTTCAGACCTACATGAACGAGACCCTGATCCCGGCGCTGGAAAATCTGGGCGTGGAGCAGGCGGCGCTGCTGCCGGAAAACAGTGCGGGGTTCAAGTATATCCGCCTCAACAGCGACAAGGTGCTGGAGGTCAGCGCGGACGGCACCAACTGGCAGGCGACAGGTTCCTCCGGCCACCTGATTATCGGCCCGGACGGACAGACCCTCCCCCAGCGGAGCCAGATGCAGTTCACCAACGGCACGGTGACGGACCAGAACGGCGTGACCGTTGTGGCCGGCATCAAGGGCGATACTGGTGCAACCGGCGCAACCGGCGCACAAGGTCCGCAGGGCGTCCAGGGCGTGAAGGGCGACCGGGGTCAGGTGCTTGTCCCCAGCATCAACGATGACGGCGTGATCTCGTGGAGCATCCAAGAGCCTACTACTACGGTCCCAGCCAGCCGGAATATTCGAGGCCCGCAGGGTATTCAGGGGATTCAGGGCCCCCAAGGTCTGCAAGGGCCTGTCGGAGCTACCGGTGCACAGGGTATTCAGGGTCCTATCGGTGCCCAAGGTCCCAAAGGTAACGATGGCGCCGATGGCCGCAGCTTCACGATCAAAGCTATGTATGCTTCTTTGGCGGAGCTGAACGCCGCGCATCCGACCGGTGCGGAGGGGGACGCATACGCTGTTGGTACAGCAGAGAGCAATACCATCTACAACTGGGACGTAGACCGAAAATTGTGGAGCAACATCGGCCCAATCAGAGGTCCGCAGGGTGAACAGGGAATTCAGGGCGAACAGGGAATCCAGGGGATTCAGGGCACGCAAGGTCCGCAGGGCGAGCAGGGCACGCAAGGTCCGCAGGGCGAGCAGGGTATTCAAGGGCCGGAAGGTCCACAAGGGCCAAGAGGATACCCAGCCAACATCAATGGTAAGACGCCGGATGACGCTGGAAACATCACTCTGAACGCCGGGGACATTTCCGGTTCCGTCCGCTATGACACGACGCAGACTCTCGCCGATGCGCAGAAGAAGCAAGCACGAGCGAATATCGCTGCTGCACCGGATGGTTTTGGGCTGGGCGCGAATGGCTATCCAAATCCATATACTGTAGTTACCGGTGCGACAATTGATACGCTTAATGAATCTGGATTGTTTTGGTACAGAGACGTGGACACTCCAATCTATCCAGATGGTGGTAACTCTGGCTGTGCCGGTGCTTTGTTAAACATCGCTGGAAACCGAGAAAATACCTTAGCATCTCGTCAGATTTTTTATCCATATCTTCCATATGGAGGAGTGGCGCTCGGCATCAGTTGTATGCGGGTGCAGACGAGTTCCGGCGAATGGCAACCTTGGGAATGGGTCAGCCCACCGATGACGTTAGGCGTCGAGTTCCGCACCACGGAGCGGTATCTTGGCAAGCCGGTGTATGTGCGGCTGGTTAATTTTGGGGCTCTCGGAAATGCCACCACAAAGAGCGTCGACGTGGCTATCGAAAATACGGATAAAATCCCAGTTTTGGGAGGAACGGCGTTAGAAGTTCCACTCATATCGGGAGCATATGGTGGCGCTATTTCCGGCATTTCGGCTACAAGAACCTCGGCCAAGATAACCATCTCGATCACTACAACAGCGGATTTATCTTGGATGCAAGCTGAAGTGCTATTAGGTTATACCAAAACTACCGACTAAGGAGAACACACCATGAAAATCATCAAGTACCAACTCTGCACCAAGGTCAATCGTGGCACGGAGGACAAGCCGCAGATTGAGCAAATTTTCTCCTCCGTTACGCTGGGGTGGAGTGAGGCTAATGAGAAAATTGCTAAGGCGGAGGCCTACAACGGCGAGTATGAGATCATTGATGACGGTGAGCCGGAACCTGTTATCCCTCCCACCAACGAAGAGCTGGCAAGCAGCCTTGCGAGTGTGCAGAGCGCGAGCGCGGTCGCCTTTGTCGCTCTCTGTGAGGTCGGTACGCTCGACATGGTAACGGCGAGTGAGCACGCGGAGCTGTTCACGCCTTGGGCCTACCCTATCACTTACACCGTGGGACAACTCCGTCGCCACAACGGCAAGCTCTACAGGTGCGTGCAGGCTCACACCTCGCAGGCCGACTGGACACCGGACACGGCGGCGAGCCTGTGGAGCGTGGCGGCAGACCCGGCGGAGGAGTGGCCCGCGTGGTCGCAGCCCGTCGGCGCGCACGACGCTTACGCCAAGGGCGACAAGGTGAGCCACAACGGCAAGCACTGGACGAGCAACGTTGACAGCAACGTGTGGGAGCCGGGCGTGTACGGCTGGACGGAATACACGGAGTAATATGACCGCAGGAAGTCCGATGTGGCTTCGTGCAGAAAGGACAAAACGATGGAGAACAATACTTTGACGGCGATCAAGGCGTGGATCACGGCGGCGGTGGCGATGCTGACGGCCTTTTGGGGCTGGTTCGGCTGGCTGCTGATCGTGTGGATCGGGCTGATGCTGGCGGATTGGCTGGTTGGCTCTGCCGCAGCGGCGCACCGCGGGGAGTGGAGCAGCGCGAAACTGCGTGAAGGCGCGTGGCACAAGGGCGGCATGATCGTTATCGTCTGCATTGCGCTGGTCGCCGACTGGCTGATTGGCATGATGCTGGAGCACCTGCCGGGCGTGGAGCTTCCGTTTGAATATACGACGCTTCTCGGCCCGCTGGTCGTTGTGTGGTACATCATTGGGGAGTTGGGCAGTCTGGCCGAGCATGGCGTGAATATGGGCGCAAAGGTGCCGCCGTGGCTGGTGAAGCTGCTGGCGGCGGGAAAGAACGCCGTGGACGCCGCAGGCGACAAGCTCCTCGGGAGCGACGAGGAGCCGCCGGCATGAAAGATGTGATCGGCTCCACCTCGGAAGAGGTACGCATGATAAAGGCCATCCAGCGCTCCGTCGGGGCGCTGGACAACGGCTGGATCGGCAACCAGACCTTGAGCGACATCGCGGCGAGGCTGGGCGCGAACTGTTTCCCCCTGAACGTGGAGCTTTACGGGCAGCCCTCGATCCTCGCCCGCGACATTGACCCGCTCAACCTGAGCGGACGGCTGCCGGAGAACAGCATTTCGGGGAGCTTTTCGTGGCAGGGCGCACCGTGCAGCATCCTCGTGCGCGGCGGCAAGGTCGTGCGCAACTGGAGCTGTCATTATCCTCGCCCCGAGAGCGTGCTCTACAAGACCGCGGACGGCGCGGTGCGCATTGCCCGCGTCTCCTCGGCGGCGGCGCTGGGCGGCGTCGTGTGGGCGGTCGGGGGTATGGGATTGCTCGGCAATTATAACCCCGCCGCAGAGGGCTTTACAGGGCGGTTTGCAGACGTGCTGCGTAAGACCAACCACACCGTGCTCGGCTATAAGGGTGGGATGCTCTACGGCGTGTACTGCAAGTCCATGACCGCGCAGCAGGTCAACGCGCTGTGCCGGGACAAGCTCAAGCTGGAATACGCCGTCATGCTCGACGGCGGGCACGTCGCCGCCATCCATGCGGCGTGCAGCAAGATCAACACAAACCAGCGGCAATATTACGCCGTGCGGTTCCTGTGAGGGGTGAGACGATGAAGCGTGACGAGTTTATCAAGACCCTGACGAGCTGGGACGGAGCCATGCGCGGTGACGCGGTGCATAAGAAGATCGTAGACGCCTACAACAGCTTCCGGCCCCATCCGCGCGGCTACAAGCTCACCTATTCGGACGACTACTGCGCGGCGATGGTGTCCGCGGCGGCGATCCTCTGCGGCCTGACGGATAAGATCCCGGTCGAGTGCAGCTGCGGCGAGCAAATGCGCTGGTATCAGGCGCGCGGCCAATGGGTCGAGGTCGATGCGCACGTTCCCACGGTCGGCGAACAGGTTTTCTACCATTGGGCCGACGGCGGGGATTATGCCGCGACGGACTGCACCGGCGCCCCGAACCACACGGGCATCGTGACGCGCGTGGTCGGGAGCTGCGTCAATGTGTTCGAGGGGAACAAGGGCAGCAAGCATGAGTGCGGCTACCGGACGCTGGAGATCAACGGGCGGTATATTCGCGGCTTCGGCGTGCCAAAATACCCCGCGGACAAGACCGTGCTCACGCGCGGCGACAAGGGCGCGGCGGTCGGGAAGCTGCAAGAGCTTCTCAACGCCTGCGGGTACGAGCTGGACGTGGACGGTTCGTTCGGCCCCGCGACGCAGAAGGCGTGGGGAGAGTACATCATGGCATACATTCAGCAGATCATAAAGGAGTGAAGTGAGTATGTCCTACAACGCAAATACGAATTTCGCAAACGAGCGGAAATATCTCAACAATCTCATCTCCGGCGGCGGGGGCAACGCCGTGTGGGCGACGCATAAAATGAAGGAGCTGAACTCCGCCGAGCAGAAGTACGGAAATTCCGGCGGCAGCTCCGGTGGTGGTTCCTCCGGCAGCAGATCCGGTGGCTCCTCCGGCGGTAGCTCCGGCAGCGTGGGCGGCGGCTCTAGCGGGGGCATCGTCAGCGTGGCGGCAAGCAATCCGTACAACGAAAATACAAACTTCGCCAACGAGCGGGCTTATCTCAGCAATCTGATGTCCAACGGCAATTATGGTCAGCAGGAGTGGGCAAAAAACCAAATGGGGCTGCTGACCGCGACGGAAAACAATATCATGCAACAGCGCTTACAGAAGCAACAGCAGCAGCTGCAGCAGCCGCAGCAACAGCAGGTGAACGATCTGAGCGACTATTTGCGCGACATATACCGCCAGCAGATGCAGGCAAACCTTTCGGCGCTGGAGGGCGCATACAACGCCAACGTAACGCGGCTGCGGCGGCAGGGTGAGCTTGCGCCGCAGAAGTATGACGCGATGCGCAACCTCGCGGCGGCGCAGAACGAATTGAGCCGCCGAAACTTCGGCGAGTATGCCGCGGCGCGTGGGCTGAACACCGGCACGAGCGGACAGGCGGAGCTTGCCCGCAGCGTAGAGCTGCAGCGGAATCTTGCCGACCTCGGCGCACAGGAGGCCGAGGCGAGCGGGAATCTGGAAAGCGAGCTGACGGCGCTGGAGCAGCAGTACAACGCGGCGGTGGCGCAGGCACAGGCGAGCGGAAACGCCGACCTTGCCAACGCGCTGTATCAGGAGCTGGTGCGCCGGCAGAGCGCAGCGGCGGCGCAGGCTGAGGCGGACGCGGAGCAGCAGCGCTGGCGCACGGAGTTTGAAGCGTCCCGCAAGGATGCGGCGGACAATCTGGCGCTGGCGTATGCCAAGCTCGAAGCGAGCAACAGGAAGAGCACGGGCAAGGGCAAGAGCGGAACGACCGACGATATCGGTAAAACGACCGAAACCGTCAGCGGGCCGGTCAGCGGAAACGCTCTGCTCGGAACAAACGGCCTGCCGAGCTATAGCGACATAAGGCGGACGATCCTGACCTACATGGGACAGGGCAATGCGGCCTCGGCGCAGAATGTTGTAAACCGGTACTGGAAGAATATGTCTGCGGAACAGCAGAATGAGTTGAGCGGCCTTTTTGGCGGATAAGGAGCGGACACTATGGCGGAAATGCCTGACCTCATTGCCTATCAGGAAAAGCAGCAGCGGCAGACCGCCGCAAAAAAGCCAAATCTGATGGCGTATCAGGAGCGGCAGGAGGCAAAAAAAGCCTCCGCTGCCCCCTATAACGATATTCTCGTGCAGGAGGCGCGGAAGTACGGCGCGAGCCGTGCGCGAAGCGAGCGCAGCAGCCACCGGACCGCAAACCACGCGGACGCAGAGCGCAGAGCGCAGGCGAAGGTGGTGAGCGACACCATCCGAGACAAGAAGGGCGGTATGCTCGGCGGCACGGTGCGCGGCTGGCTGGCCGGGCAGGTCGGCGCGGCGGCAAGCGGCCTTGAGGCGCTGCAGGCGGCGGATTGGGCCGTCAGTCCGGAAAAGGCGATCATCGACGCTTCGCGCCGCAACATCGAAAATTATACCGCCAAGCGCGACGCGGCGCAGACGGCGGAGGAGCGCGCACGCTGGCAGCAGCTCATTGACCGCAACGAACGGCTCATTGCCATCAACAGCGAAGCCTACGCGAAGAAAACCGCCGACGTGGAGAACGCGGTCGGAAAGCTGGGAGATACGCGCGCCAAGCTCAAGAGCGACGCCGAGTACGGCATCGCCAAGGAAAAAGAGGGGCTGGGCGCTATCGGGCGCACGGCGGTGGACGTCGGTGTGGCGGGCGGACAGATGGCAATGGACGCGCTCGCGGGCGGCCTGCCGAGCATCGCAACTCGCGTGTTCGGCGACAGCACACAGGAGGCGAAGGAGACCATTTCCCCCGACGCGACGACCGCCGAGCGCATGGAGGGCAAGACAAAAGCCCTCGCATACGGCGCGGGCAGCGCCGCGGTGAGCGTAGGGACTGAAAAGCTCGCCAACATCGCCGCACCGTTTAAGAAGGTGTTCGGCAATGGTATGTTCGATAAGGCGATAGACGGTGCGCTTGCGAAGATGAGCGGCAGCGCGGCGGGCAAGGCCGCGCTCAAGGCGGCAGGCTCCTTTGCGACGGAGGGGCTTGAGGAAGTCGTTGAGGACGCGCTGCAGCCGATTTTGCAGAAGGCTACTTATGACGAAAACGCCCTGTCTCAGTACAAGGACACCGACTATTGGACGAATGTTCTCTACGACGGTCTGATCGGCGGCATTCTCGGCCTTGCTGGCAGCGGCGCGGAGATCGCCGGCAATGCCATCGCGCGCGGGGAAAGCGCGAAATTCAGCCCGCAAGAGGGCGCAGAAGCCACACGAGCGAACGGTGAGGGTAATTTGACACCCGACGCGCAGAACGCGGCAGAGGGCACACAGAGCGCCTTAAATGAAAACGGCCTCGCTTCCCTCACCGAGCACGAAAAGGAAAACCTTTCGAGCGGAAAGAAAAACAAGGTCGTATCAACATTCCAAGATGCCGTAGATTTTGTTCGGCGTGCGCTTTCGGATAAGACCAATGTGGACCGCGCCTATCTCGGAAAGGTCCCGGCAAGCACAGCGCAGATGGTATTGCAGGAAACGGGCGTGAACATTGACGGGCTGGGCGTTATGATGAACGGAGTGGATGTTCGGCACATCATCAAGGAGCATGGAGACCCTCTGACGGAGCAGGCGCGCGGACAAATTCATGCTATGCCGGAAGATATTGCGAGAATACCGGAAATTATTGCAAAGCCGGATAAGGTGAGCCTTTCCCCTGAAATGGACAGCAAGGGCCGACAGGCTCTTGTCTTTGAAAAATCGTTTGGGGATAAGTATATCACCATTCAAGGGATATCGAACGGGAAAAATCTTTTGCAGACCGATACAATGTATATACAAAAAGGAAAGACTCGCAAGACACAGTACGCGATGCCCAGCGCTCAGACGAACGCTGTCCCCGCGATTAACGCCCAAGACGGCCTGCCGCAAAGTCTTTCCAATTCTGACCCCACTATACCACAAAATACGGCGGGCGTCAATACGCAGGATATGCGCTCGGCGCGGGAATATGCGCCGGAGCGGCACATTGACAACCGCACGAGCGAGAGCGTGGGGGCGCGGGACGTGAACGCTTTCCAGTTCGACCATCCCGAAATGCGGCCCTACTACACGGAGGCGGCGGAGCAGCTTTCCGGCATCGCCGGACTGTCGCTCCACTACGGGCAGCAGATGGGCGGACGCGAGCGGACGGCGAACGGATACCGGCGCGCAAGCTATATCTTCGAGACGCCCGCGCTGCGGCAGGCAATGGACGAGGGGCTGACGCGAGGCCAGATCATCGACGCGGCGGACCGCCTGATCCGCGACCACGGGCAGGAGAACGTGAAGGCCGCGAAGGTGCTGGAGCTCGTGCTGGATGATATGCTCACGAATGGCTACACCGCGGTGGACGGCTCGACCGTGGGGCCGAATCCGGATTATATTGCCGCCAAGAGCGCGATCAACGGTGCGCAGCCGGTGACGGAGCGCACGGCGGAGGAACTGCCGATCTGGGACGTGGACGGGCTTGGCGGCGCAAACCGCGGGAGCCTGAACAGCGATTTTCAGAATATGCAGGAGCAAAGCGACGAATTTCACCGCGTCAACCGCACGGCGGAGGAGCGCACGGCGGAGCTGCACGGCAGAGCGCCGAGCGAGGTCCCGACCGTAAATCCTGCGACCGGCAAGGCGGTCAGCAAAGCCGTTTCGACCATCCTCAATTCCCCCGTGACCTCGAACGAGTTCGCCGAGGTGATCGAGCAGGCCGTCGCGGGCGGCACGTTTGACTATCTCCCCATCACGGACAAGGCCGCGCACACGGCGGCGCAGGACGCGATCCGGCGTGCGGGCGGCTATCAGACGGTGGCGGACGAGTTCAACGTGCTTGCGTCGCTCGGGCAATCGGTCGGCAAGGAGAATATGGCACGCGGCATTGCTGCCTACAACGAAGCGGTCGCGGCGGGAGACCATGTGACCGCCTTTGAGCTGCTGACGAACATTGCGCAGAGCGCCCACACTTCGGCGCAGACGATGCAGGCGATGAATCTGCTCAACCGGCTGACACCGGCGGGGAAGCTGCTTTCCCTGCGGCGCTATGTGGACAGTGTGAACCGAAAAGCGCAGGAACGCGGGACCGGGCGCAGGCGCCGCGCCGCAGACGCGGAAACGGTGCAGACGAATTTTGTCGACCAATATGACGGCATCTTCATCGACCCGGAGCTTGCCGACGCTTACCTGACGGCGGAGAGCGACGCAGGGCGCAAGGCGGCGTGGGACGCGATCACGCAGAGCATTGCCGACCAAAGCCCGAGCACCTTCCGCGAAAAGGCGGACGCATGGCGATACCTGTCTATGCTGGGCAATCCGACCACGCACGTCCGAAACCTCGCGGGCAATGCGATCCAGCTCGGCGCGCGGACCGTGAAGAATACCATCGGTGCGCTGATCGAGCCGATGGTCGTGCGCGACAGCAGCCAGCGCACGAAAAGCGTGGTCGGGCGGAGCGGAGCCGACGCCAAGCTGCGCCAATGGGCGAAGGAGCAGTATGCCGCCGACCAGCAGAGCGCAATGGGCGGCGGGAAATACAGCGAATACAACGCCAGCGGCATCGCCAGAGAGATCGAGGAGAAGCGCCGCGCTCAGGTTTTCGGCAAAAGCGGCGTCGGCAAGGCGGTCAATGCCGCATCCCGCTGGAACACGGAGGCGCTGGACCGCGGCGACGTGCGCTTCAATCGTCCCGCCTATGTAGAGAGCTTTGCACAGGCGCTCAAAGCCAAGGGGGTGACGGCGGAGGAAGCGCAGAGCGGCGCGAAACCGGAGCTTGTGGCGGCGGCGCGGGAATACGCCATTAACGAGGCACAGAAGGCGACCTACCGCAACACGACCGCCCTTTCGGAGCTGCTTTCCCGCGCCGGACACTATCAGGGCGACAACAAGGCGGCAAAAGCGCTCTCCATCGCCTATGACGCCGTAATGCCGTTCCGCAAGACCCCGGCAAACATTCTGACGACCGGCCTTGACTATTCTCCCGTCGGCATCGCAAAGGCTGTAAAGCAGGCGGCGGTGGACGTGAAGAGCGGCAAGGCGACGGCGGCGGACGCGGTGGACAGTTTATGCGAGGGCCTGACAGGGACCGGCATCCTGGCACTGGGCGCATACCTTGCATCGGAAGGGCTGTTGAATCTCCGCGCGGGCGACGATGATGACGAGGAGGCTTTCAACAAGACACTCGGGCATCAGGATTACGCGCTGGAGCTGGGCGGACGCTCGTACACGCTCGATTGGGCGGTGCCTGCGGCGATCCCGCTCTTTGCCGGCGCCGCACTCGTGGAGGGCGGTATGGACTTCGGCGGCCTGATGGATGCGGTGAGCAACATCGGCGACGTTGTGCTGGAGACCTCAATGCTCTCCACCTTCAACGACATCATCCGCAACATCAGCTACGCCGACAATCCGATGGCGTCCGCGGTCGGGCGCGTGGCGTCGAGCTATGCGAGCCAGTTCCTGCCCACCGTCGGGGGGAAGGTCGCGTCCGCGCTGGACGATACCGTGCGCAAAAGCTATGTTGAAAGCGGCACATCGCAGCTCGAACGGGACGCGAAGTATTTCGGACAAACCGTGCTTCGCAAGACGCCGTTCGCCCGCGAAGCCATGCAGCCGAGCATTGATATGTGGGGCGAGGAGGTCAGCAACGGAGATCCGCTGCTGCGGATCATTCAGAACTCCGTCTCCCCGAGCACGATCAAGGAGATCAAAAATGATGCGGTCACGCAGGAGGTCCGGCGGCTCTATGAGGCGACCGGCGAGGGCCTGCCCTCCGCCGCGGAGAAGTCGTTCGTCGTAAACGGCGAGCGAAAGTATCTCACGGGAGAGGAGTACACGGAGTACGCGAAGGTCATAGGCCAGACGCGCAGACAGGTTTTGGAGCCGCTGCTGAAAAGCAAGGGCTATCAGAAGCTGTCCGACGCAGACAAGGCCAAGGCGGTAGGTTACGCCTATGAATACGCCAAGGTCAAGGGCAAGCAGGCGGTGAGTGATTACAAGGTGTCCGACAGCAGCGTTGCCAAGGGCATGATGCAGAGTGTTATGCCGCCGGAGACCTACATCCTCTACAAGGTAACCGCTGACAAGGATAACAATGGCAGTGTAACCAGTGTGGAATCTGCACAGGCTTTGAAGAATCTGACCGGTCTGACAGACAGACAGCGCGGTAAGGCATGGGAAGAAAAAAACAGCACCACGAAGCCGGAAAAGAACCCCTTTACCGGGGCACTGGTGGAAGCTGGAGCCAGTGTGAGTACATCTATTTCGATTCTGGACAAGTACCGGAAACTGTACAACGCAGAGGGAATGAAGCCAAAGGAAAAGGCGGCAGATTTCCGGGCGTATGTATACGGACTTGGGCTGACACCCTCCCAAATTGCGGCGGCCCAAAGCACATACACTTTCTTTGGCAGTTATCCCATCGAATGGTAAAAGAAAACACCCCCGCCGATTGGCGGGGGTGTTTTGTTTTGGGTTTACATCATGGACAAGAGATTTTTCACATGGGCGGTTCGGTCCAGCATCCGCTCATGCTCCCAGTCCCAGACGGCCTGCATGGCCTCCGTGGGATGGAGACCGGCGTCCTTCGCTTTTTCGATATGGCGAACGGCCATTTCGTGGAGCTTATTGGCGTGGCCCAGCTCCTGACGGCTGAGGTCGGCGTAGGTGCTGGCGTCCTCCGGGCTGTCCTCGGCGTGCTTGACGGCCTCACGGGCGTACTTCTCGGCATCGTCCAGTTCTTCCCGGATCCCTTCGGCCAAGTGTTTGATCTCGTGCATACGATCCTCCTAACTCTGCTTGATCAGGGTGTAGAGCTTATCCACATCCGTTTCATTCAGCGTGACATTCCCAATCAGGGGGATATTGGTGGTGACGGGGCCTTTGGCGGCTTCGGTTTTCAGGCAGGCGTAGATCTTGTCAATATCTACGTTCCCCGCCTCGTCAAAGACGCCGAGGGCCTTCACGGCGGGATGCTCCCGAAGGGCGGAAAGGCTGGCGTCCAGATTGCCAAGGGCCATAGCAGCCCCGGCGCCAACGACCCATTTCTGCCAGCCGGTGAGCTTCCCGGTGAATTCCTCATCCACATAGCGGGCAGCGCCCTGCTTGATCTGATCCAATGTTACCATAGATTCCTCCAATGACGGGAGAGAGGGGCGCTATGCCCCTCTCTTCTTCCCTCTTCGCCTCTTAGCAGCCGCAGCCGTGGCCGCAGGTGGAGACGGGGAGGGGGTTATAGGTGGACTGGGGCGTGGTGCCGGTGCCGGTGGTGATGTCCGCAACCATTTTGGGATAAAAGGTGGCGTTCGTGTAGGTGACAATGGTATTGTCAGCGCACTTCCGCTCGTCCCGCTCCCTGGAAATGGCCCCGCACAGCTCGTTCTTGCAGCAGTCCACGCGCTCCTGCAACAGCTGGAAGCTGTCCTTGGTGGCCTGATTGTTGACCGCCTGAGAAGCCAGCGCACCCTGCACCTCGCCCAGCTTGCCGTCGATGTACTTGTACATCTCCAGCATCTTCTGGTCCTGATAGGTGTTGGCATCCCGCAGGGCAATGTCGCTGCGGAGCTTGGCGTTCTCCTGCACCATGGACAGTTCGTAGCGGTTGACCGTGTGGTTCTCGCTGCATCCGGCCTCCGCCGCCATGCCAGCGGCAAAGGGGATGACGCGATTGCCCAGCAGCATCCCGCCGAGACCGCCCAGAGAGTTCAGGACGCCCAGAGACAGACCGGCAATGCCGGTGCCGAGAGCAGTGCCTGCGACGCCCTTGCTTGCAAATTCAGCCATAGAGAGATTCCTCCTTCTCTAAAAATACACCCCCTGTTTCCGCGCGCAAAACAAGCGGTGCTCTATGGTTACCGTACCACAGGACACCGCTTGTCATGGCTTATGGATGTTTTTTGTTTGGGCGGGAGATGCCTGCTTTATCCCGGATGGAGCGCAGGCAGGCGTTCACGGAGGAACGGGATAGGTACAGCTCTGCCGCCGCATCCTCAATCGCCCAGCCACGGCGGCAAACCAGATTGAACACGCGCCGCTCCCGGTCGGTGAGATAACGGCACTGCTCCATTTTTTGGAGCTGCTGGACGGTGTATCGGTATTTCATAATGGGCCTCCTTTACGAAGTGCCCCTCCCCTTTGATTTACCGATGCAGGGGGTCAGGTCCCCTGCTTGTCTATCATGGCTAACAGCTTTTCCAGATCGTAAAAATTCCGTGGGTTCAGCCCGGTTTCCCGCTGAATGAGCCGAAAGCGGTAGCGGATGGAGTTATAGTGAAGGTAAACCGCGCCGCCGGTCTCGGTGGCGTAGCTCTTGCCGACGGCCTCGGCGGGGACGGCGTATGTGCCGCATACGGGGATGCGGGTCTAATCGTCCATTATCGCTTCGGCTCCTTTCCGTCTGTCACCATGACCACGCGTACCTTCCCGAACTGCTCAAGCGCCATTGCCACAGCCTCCTTGGTCGCCATCTTGTCGCCGTGGTCTTCGATGTCGATGATGATGCGGATCATGTCTTGTCCCTTCGATCGCCGTAGCTGCAAAAATCGTTGCTACCCACACAGGCATCGCTGTTACCTCCGTCCATCTTCGCGCCGCAGTAATAGCAAAAACGGCACTCATTCTCAAAGATGGCATCATGTGCATCATCGGTTGGGATATCTACACCGCAGTTAGAGCACTTGCCATCTACCCACCGCCCATGCACCACCGGCGCGACGTTGGCGGCGGGTTGACGTTTGACATACCTCATGAGAGTTTGTCCTATAATCTCCCCCATACCTCTATGCTTCACGGTAGCGGAAATATCGTCTAAAAAAGCATCCCTCTCCATGTATTCAGCCATTGTCAGCCCTCCATTGTCCGTTCAAACCTTATTTTCATCTGCGCCGGGCAAAGGTCTACTTCTGGACGACGTTCTCCAGTCCATCGCAACCCTCCAGCCTGACCGACACATTTCCAACCGGCCGCCTTGAGGCTCACGCCGCTTTCGCTCTCTAAGATATACGTTACGAGCCGCTTATAGCCCATCGCACGAGCAGCCCGCCACGCAGCGGCGTACAGCATAGAGCAGGCGTTCCGCGTCCCATCCGTGCAAAGGCGGTTAACCTCCAGCGTCCACCCGTCATCAAGGTGACGAGCGACAGGCCGGCCGACAATGGCCACGCCCACGATTTTTTCTCCGTCAGAGCAGCCAATCGAAAACTTGTGTCCTACGACCGGCCTATGATGTCGGTGATACTGCTCGACATAGGCGTTTGCCTCTTTTAGCGTCATCGGGCATATCTCAAGCATCCTTCATCGCCTCCAATACTTTTTCCGCCTCCTCGCGGGTAAGGAAAACTGTTTTGCCAATCTCGTCAACCGATACGCCGAAAATAGATTTATCAACAAACCCGGCTACGATATCCCATTCAATGAATGTACAAAACAATTCCACGCGGATTGCCTTTACTCGGTATTCGCTTATGGTTTTCCGACTTGTAACCTCATACACCGTATCGCCCACCTTGCACGGCAGCACCTCCACACGCCCGGCCCTGTCAGCCTCGGCCAGCTCGCGCAGGCGGGCAACGCCCTCCTGCTCCGCATCACGCATTACGATGTACCGTCCTTCCGCGTCTGCTCGCGCAAATTCGGCACAGCGTTCCGGCGTCAGCCTCGTGTCCTCGTATTGCATGAGCCTGCCACGCAGTTCTGCGTATGACCATGCTGCGGTATATAGCAGGGCAAGCAATCCTGTTGGCTCATCAGGACCGTCCAGCAAAAGTTCACCCATCGCATAGTCTACGCCGTCATCATCTGTTGGGAAGTCCAAATCCGGAAGCAAAATCTTTGCGGCTTTGCGGATAAAATCGTAGAGCCGGATGTCTGGGTAGTCCGGTCCATCACCTCCGCCCCGCACCCACGTCTCGAAGTCTTTGATGTAAAACAGATTCAGGGCGGCATCAGGGTTGTTATCAGGGCAATTAGTTGTTAGTCTTTTCATTTACGTTTTCTCCTTTGGCGGTTCCGGTCTTTTTAGCTCAAACTGACTATATGGCATAACACACCGCTCCTTAGAATCGCAGTCAGCCATGCCGCTTACGATGCCCTTGCAATGAGCGCAATACTGGCACATCCAAGTCTTTCCGGCTTTGGTAACATCCTCAATTATCGACATAAGTTGCCCATTCTGCCCCCGCAGTTTCTCAATCTCTTTCGCCTGCGCTTCAATCCGGTCTGCGGCTTCTGCCAGATCGTCGCACATGGTAATGGGCGTTTCCCACTGGTTCCCCTCCGCCCATTCTGCGTGCTCACGCAGCGCATTTACGAGTTTTTGATCTCTCATAGTTCCTCCCTTCATCTCAATACCTCACTCCGATGTAATCCAGAACCCGACCGTAGCCGAGGCCCTTTTCGTTGGGCTTCCACAGGCCGTCCGCGGGGTCAAACTCCCCACCGCCGATGCAGAAGTCGTAGTGCTTCGGATGCGTGTGCTTCATTCGCTCGAAGCGGTTTTCTCCCTTTTCGAGATGCGCACCGAACGCGCAGAACATGCACCCCGTGCGCTGGCATCCGGTGCAGCGCAACGGGCAGTCCACCAGCGTTGCGTCGTAGTCGTTATCACCGTCACTGGCTATGATATCGCCGTAGACACTTGCGATAGGGATATGCCGATCTACGATAAACCGTAGTACGTCCTGCTCCGTCCAGAAGCTCATGGGCTTTCCCATCGGACGCTTGCCCTCAAAGGCATTGCAGCCTGTTTTTAGCCAATATGTCATGCGCAAGCGGCTTTCTGCCGCCATCGTCGCGACCGTCGCTTGCCGATCTGTCTGATGCGCGTAGGTTTTAAGCGGGCTTTTTTTCATGACCGAGCAGCACTTTGCCGAGATGCCAAATGGTGCGCGCAGTAAGAACTCCCATTTTTCGCAGTTATACGCGCTCGGCTTTCCATCGCGGCGAATGGCCTCTCCGCGCAAGCGCTTCATGCGCAGCCCATCATGGTTTCGTTTCGCGTCTGCAATGCAATCCGCGACCTCTTTGCTTACAATGCTATACCCGTACTTCCGCACCACCTGCCGAATGTTCATCTTTGGGCGCAACCGAGTAAGGTTAATCGTCACGCGAGGGAACTCCTTCCGCAGCCAGTCCGTATATTCGGTCACGAACCGCTGAACCTCTGGATATTCCAACCCCGTATTGACGAACACGAGGTTGAGCGGCCACGGCGGCGTGCGGAAATGTGAGAGCCAGTTTGCGGCAAGGTAAGCCAGCACGGTTGAATCCTTTCCGCCGGAAAAGCTCACATAGACTTTCCCGTCCCATGCTGTGAACCACTCCTCGATCTTGCCGTAGGTGATGACCTCCTTGTACTCGGTGTCAAGGGACATCAGCTCTTTAGCTTTCTCGGGCAGGATCGGCGTGTTGGTGTATTCTGTCATGTCTCCTCCTCACTGGTATTCTTTCATTTCAGCCGGTAGTTTTTGGACCCGGTAATATTCAGCATGCAGCCTTTCGACCGCTCCGCAATGCGCGAGCCTATCGCCTCGTCCCAGTCCAGC
>ERZ1026876.275-NODE-275-length-32942-cov-6.288838_pt1 | contig 32942 bp, 45 predicted proteins | sample MGYA00380168_ERZ1026876 | MGnify/ENA primary metagenome ERZ1026876 (study PRJEB33269, sample SAMEA4719804) | human gut metagenome | biome: human-associated habitat; feature: organic feature; material: feces | place: Cameroon | collected 2013-10 ... | reverse complement strand
ACTTTGATGAGAATCCGTCTTACGCAGACTATAACGGCGAGAAAGTTCGCATGATGAACTTCGACGCTATGGAGCCAGACCTTCGGGAAACTGTAGGTGTGGCAGTGCGCCGTATGTCCGGTCGCCTTATCCAACGTAACTTCATCGGGGATGAGGGTATCTGGATGAACAAATGGTGGGGCAAAGCATTAACTCAATTCAAATCATTCTCCATTGTCTCTATCGAGAAACAGCTAATTCACGATTTGCGGGGTGATAAGATTCAGGCCGCTCAGATTCTGGCTTGGTCTTCCTTGTTAGGCTTCGCAGCCTATGCCACTCAGATGCAGATGCAGGCAATCGGTCGTGCAGACCGAGACAAGTTCCTACGTGAGAAATTCGATACCCAAAACATAGCTATGGGTGTGTTCAACAAACTGCCGCAGGTTGCAGGCTTCGGACTGGCTGGCGATGCCTTGGCTACTCTTGGCCTTATGCCAGATGCGCTTATGCAGGCTCCGGGGCGTATGGGCTTCCAGCAGCAAGGCTTTGGTGAACTCGTAGCAGGTGCGGGTGTCATTGGTGATGCCGTGGACTTCTCCAAGGCATTGGTTAAGTATGCCAATGGCGACGATGATGTATCGACTCGACAAATCGTTGACAAGATGCGTCGTCTTGTACCACTGGCTAACACGATTGGTATTGGTCAAATGACCAAGGCCAGCGTAGACTTATTGGAGGACTGATGAGCTATACCTTTACCGAGAGGACAGCAGATGGTTCGCAGACTACTTTCTCTTTCAGCTTTGCTGGAGCAGACAAGGGTTACATTCGAGCCTCTGATATCTACGTTGAAATCTGGGACGGTAAGGCTTGGCAAAGTGCCACTGGCTGGCAACTGTCAGGTACAAACCAGATCACATTCAACGTACCACCTTCTAGCGGTACAGTAGTAAGAGTTCGGCGGGTTGTAGGGAAGAATCAGCCGTATGCTAACTTCGACCGTAATGTTATCTTGGATATGAAATCCTTGAATAACTCTTTCATCCAGCAACTTGAGCTAACTCAGGAGATGCTAGATGGCTTCTTACCTGATAGTTTCTACTTCAAGCAAGATATCAACGCAGGCTGGCATAACATTTACCACCTGCTGCCGGGTACGGAAGGACACCATGCTGTTAACAAATCGCAATTTGATACAGCAAATAGCAACCTACAATCACAGATAGATGCCAATGATGCCAAGCAGACGTCATGGAACCAGCGTCAGGATGAGCAGATTGTTGGCATTATTAAGTCGTTTAACTCCAACATCTCTCACAGGACAGCACCTTGGACATATGAGGCAGCAGGTGGCGAGACTTTAGTCTCACCACCTTTCTTCTTCAACTCTGCCTTAGTATGGCGAGATGGTGTATTTCAAGACGAGTTGGCAGGCGCTTTTGAGGTTGTAAATAACGAGATCCTACTGGCACAACCTGCACTGCGCAAGGGTGAGCGCGTCTCTGTCCTGATTGGATCCCGTTTAGCAGCACCAGATGTGGGCAGTGTCCATCGTATGACCTTCAATATCAAGGGTGGGACAACTGTGGTCAACCTTGGGATGACAGTGGGAGCAGTGGAGGTGTCCCTTGATGGTCTTCTTCAAGATGAGGGCGCCTATACTCTTGGCACTGACTATCGCACACTTACCTTCACGGAGCCTTTACCAGAGTGTCGTATGGTGGTGAAGGCGGTCTTTGATAACAGAACTCACTTAGAGTAAGGAGGAAGAATGGTAAACTCAGATGTTATCAACGATACGCTGAAGTGGGTTCCGGGTGCCATAGTAACGAGCACGACCTTCTTAGGTATTAGTTGGGAGAACTGGGTTTACATATTAACCGCAATCTACACTATGTTGCAGATTGGCGATTGGGTATGGAACCGAGTTACCAAATGGAGGGAGAAGCGTGGCAGTAAATAACCGACATGCGGCGAGTGAAGATGATGTAGGTATTCTTCACAACGCTATTACTAAGATGTTTAACAAGAAGGCACAGGCAATCCTTGATGCTATCGAGGACGACCCTGATGCTGCCATTGGTCTTGTCTCAGGAAAGGATGTAGGTGCGATGTGTAAATGGGTGTTAGATAATGGCATCACTGCTACACCTGCCGCACAGCAGGAAGAGAGCAAGTTGTCCAAGCGGCTGGCTGCACTCAAGGCTGCATCTCAAGGCAAGGTCATTAACTTTACTGACGTTAAGGAGGCTTAATGGCAAAGGCAAGGGAGTCCCAAGCGGAAGCCCTTGCCCGTTGGGAGATGCTGCGAGAACTACAGCAGACGTTCCCCTATACGGTGCAGGGCTTACTGTCGTTCGCTCAGGTGGTAATCAATACGCTAATCACTGGCAATCCAGACCTGAACCGAGTACAAGCCGATATCCTCAAGTTCCTGTTTGCAGGGAACAAGTATCGGATGGTAGAAGCGCAGCGTGGTCAGGCCAAGACCACTATCGCTGCAATCTATGCGGTGTTCCGTATCACTCACGAACCGCACAAACGTATCATGATCGTATCACAGACAGCCAAGCGTGCCGAGGAAATCGCTGGTTGGGTGATTAAGATCTTCCGTGGATTGGACTTCCTTGAGTTCATGCTCCCTGATATATACGCAGGTGACAAGGCTTCAATCAAAGGCTTCGAGATTCACTACACCTTACGTGGAAGTGACAAGTCTCCGTCTGTTGCTTGCTACTCTATCGAAGCAGGTATGCAGGGTGCGCGTGCAGATATCATTCTTGCTGACGACGTTGAATCGTTACAGAATAGCCGCACCGCCGCAGGCCGTGCATTGCTGGAGGACTTGACCAAAGAGTTCGAATCCATTAACCAGTTTGGTGATATCATCTACCTAGGGACGCCACAGAGCGTTAACTCCATCTACAACAACCTCCCGGCGCGTGGCTACCAGATTCGTATCTGGCCCGGTCGCTACCCAACGCTGGAGCAAGAGGCTTGCTATGGAGACTTCTTGGCACCGATGATTCGCCAAGATATGATTGACAATCCATGTCTCCGCTCAGGCTATGGCATTGACGGCACTCAGGGTGCCCCAACCTGCCCGGAGATGTACGATGATGAGAAGCTGATTGAGAAGGAGATCTCGCAGGGTACGGCTAAGTTCCAGCTACAGTTCATGCTGAACACTCGCCTGATGGATGCAGACCGTTACCCGTTACGTCTGAACAATCTGATCATGATGAGCTTTGGCACAGATGTAGTCCCGGAGATGCCGACTTGGAGTAACGACTCGATGAACCTTATCGGCGATGCACCACGCTTCGGTAACAAGCCTACGGACTACCTGTACCGCCCTGTGGCTCGCCCATATGAGTGGCGACCGATTCAGCGCCGTGTCATGTATATTGACCCGGCTGGTGGCGGTAAGAACGGTGACGAAACGGGCGTGGCTATCGTCTTCCTGCTGGGGACGTTCATCTACGTCTATAAGTGCTTCGGTGTGCCGGGCGGATACTCCGATAACGCTCTCAGTAGCATTGTGCGCGAGGCAAAGGCCGCAGAGGTGAAAGAGGTCTTCATAGAGAAGAACTTCGGTCACGGCGCGTTTGAGGCGGTAATTAAGCCATACTTCGAACGCGAGTGGCCTGCCGAGTTGAAAGAGGACTATGCGCATGGTCAGAAGGAGGTGCGTATCATTGAGACACTGGAGCCTCTATTCTCTGCTCACCGCATCATCTTCAACGCGGAGATGATCAAGCAGGACATAGACAGCATCCAGCACTACCCGCTCGAAATCAGGATGAGCTACAGCCTCTTCGGTCAAATCTCGAACATCACTCTGGAGAAAGGTTGCCTCCGGCACGACGACCGCTTAGACGCGCTGTATGGCGCTATACGGCAATTAACTTCTCAGATAGACTATGACGAGGTTAACCGGATAAATCGTCTCAGAGCGCAGGAGATGCGCGATTATCTGGACATGATGCACGACCCTCGGAGACGCCGGGAGTTCTTTACTGGGCAAGATCATGGATATCGCCCTCGGACGAACACCAGCGATGCCAGAATCCAGTCCGTGTGGGGCAAATCGGTGCGCCCTAAAACTCGTTCTCGAAATACACTTTCTTCAAGAATTTCAAGGACTTGGTAATTAGGGGACACTATAGAAGGAGGGCCGAGAAAGAAAAGGAAATTATAGGTAGCCATAGGAAGTCCTAGGTCATATAGGTACGCCTAGTGTACTTTATTATTCTTCTTTTCTTCTTTATTAGTTACTATAGAGGGAGGTATAATGCCTAATACACCTAATGGGTATAACAACTTACCTATCACAAACGTAAGCCATCGTAAACAGAACCCAACGGTAGCAGCAGCACTAATGATCCCCATGTTGCTAGACGAAGGGCATGAGCACGGAGAGGATATCACCAAAAGCGCTAATCGTATCAATGACCAAGTAAAGTCAGGTAAACGTAAAGGCGCTATGCTACTGTCCGACACACACGGCATCGTTGTTGCTACTGGCAGCGGCGAGACAGATGCATGGTGTACTGTACAGCACACTGAACAAGTTCAACCAGTTTAATAGGAGGTTTAATATGACAGCTTATGGCGCACCGAATACTGCAACAGGCAAGGCTTTTGTTAAGCATCAACAGGAAACCACTTCCACCGCGATGGCGTTACCTATCGTAAAAGAGGCAGAGCTGAAAAGTGCCAATGCAACTATCAATATTGCCCGACTCTCAGGTAAGCAGAAAGGTGCGATGGTTCTGATGGAGAAAACAGTGGGAGGTACTCTCTGTGTAGCAGTTGCCACAGGCAGTCTTCCTAAAGATGTTTGGGATGTAGTAGAGCTTGCAACTAAAGTAACTCCTGCTGAGTGAGGTGAAGTATGACCTTAGGAGTAACAGGGCAGCGCCCTAAGAACCACAGAAGCGTAATTTCACCAAACCCACTCCCTGTGGTTGGCGATACTGCAATCACAGTGGAGACCTCTGCACTTAACCGAAAAGATCTCTCAGGTAAATCTGAGGGCTCTATGGTGGTTGTACTCGACGGTCATGACAAAGGTATTTATGTATCCACGGGTGACACAGAAGAAGCCAAGTGGATGCACATACCTGGCGTTTCTGACGATGAGTTAGGAAAAGGGCCGGTGCGAGAATTACTAGATATGGTTGATGTTGAATTTGAAGCACTGGATACTATGCTAGATTTAACGGAGACTCGTATCGATACACGTGTTATCGAAACACCCATGCGCCTGATGGATGGTTCATATGGCTTCCGCTGTCGTATGACATTCAACTTCTCATTTAAGAAGAAGGATCAATATTTAACACGTGACGAGTTTTCTTTTATAATGAGACTGGTCAATGCAGCAGGAAGTTTAGGTGAGTATTACATTGTAGATCATGCATCTTGTATTGGATGGAGTATAGGCGGTGCAGTTATTGCACATGTAGATGTATTTAGCGCAAAGACTAATAATATTCCCGTCATGTTGCGCACCACATCCAACACCTCCAATTTCTACCGTGTATCCTTTGCACTAGAGTGGACATCATCTGAACCTATCGCGGAGGGGTAATGCTGAATAAATACTTTAAGCGTAGTGAATTTGCTTGCCGTTGCGGTTGCGGCACTTCAACCGTAGATGCTGAACTTTTACAGGTTATCACCGATGTGCGCGAACACTTCGGTATGCCTGTGATTGTGAACTCAGGGCATCGCTGTGCCAAGCACAATGCGAACGTAGGCGGGGCCAAGAACTCCGTCCACATGACTGGCAAGGCTGCTGATATCCGTGTCAAAGGTTTGGCCCCGTCTCAGGTTGCCTTCTATCTTGAGCAGAAGTACCCGAACAAGTACGGCATCGGGCGTTATGCCAACTTCACTCACATTGATGTGCGTGACGGTAAGGCTCGCTGGAATGGTTGATTGTGTTGCTTGGTGCGAGAAGATGGTAGCGCAAGCTGCCGAGTCCGGTAACTACACCGACTGGCAGAACTACACTACCTTGTTAGCACAATGGAAACGGAGAGCATCTTGATGAAGTTCCTGAAAAGCAAGAAGGTGGTGGCTGCACTTGTCGGCCTAGTGGTGGCGCTTGTCTCCGTTGGCCTCGGCGTAGACTTTGGTGCTGGCACTGGTGATGCAGTAACAAGTGTTATCTGCCAAGCAGTAAACTGTGAGTAAACTTCTGGAAGTCCTAGCAGGCCTTCTTGGCCTGATCTTGGACGCAAAGAAGAAGCATGAGCAGAAGGAGGCGCAAAGTGAAGCGAATCATGTTAGCGACAATCCTGCTGATTGGTTCGCTGATCACTTCCGGGTGCAGTCAGGTGTCACCAAATCAGAGCAGAGTCATGCCGACTAAACCTACACTGACGGCAGTGTATGAAGTAGGCGATAAGGTCTGCTTTAGCAAGCCTGATGCTACACAACTTGGGTTGTACATTTTATCGCTAGAACGCGGTTACAAATAATACATTGCTTTAGGTATCAATCACCTACGATTTAGGTGACACTATAGAAGAGATAGAGTGGCGATCATCTGGTCGCCCTTTACTCAAGGTGCTCATGGTGGGCGCTTTAAGTAAAGGAGGAATAATGGCTCTAACTAAGTTATCTGCGGCCTTGGTACGCCTAGCATCTGGCGGCACGCTGCAAGAAGCATGGGACACTTTCCGAGGGAACAGGGTCAATGTTCTGGATTTTATGACTCGGGCCGACCGGAAGAAGTGTATTAACTACGAGACAGGGACTGATGTCTCTTACGCATTTAAGGCTGCTTTTGATACTGGGTCTAAGATCGTAGATGTCCCGCCAGGCTTATACTATGCAAAAGATGTTACCATGCCAAATAAGACTAAGCTGGTAGGTGAATGGGCTTATAAACCTTACAACATGGTAAGCGACGCATCCTTTGACAAAGACGGTACTATGATACGCAAGATTGCGGGTGCTGAGAACTTGTTCCTATGGGGTAGCGGTTGCAGCGCCAACAATATCATGTTCGATGGGGTAGATCGCAAGTCGTCTGCTATCATGTCTAAGACTAGTGGTAAGATCTCTGTGGGGTTCTTCAAGTGCGGCTTCTATCGTTGGGCGCGTGTAGGTAACAAGAGTGGTGGCTACCTCGGTTGCTCCATGCAGTTCTGTAACATAAACCAGAACAACGTGGGCTTGTATAACACGGTAGATGGGAACCATGTGTGCTTGACCATTAACGCAAACAAGAGTGATGGTGTGCGTCTGGAGACAGGTGCAAATAGTAACACGTTCACTAACTGCCGAAACGAGTGGAACGAAGGTAACAACTGGAACTTCTATGGTTGTACATCCATTCAGGTGGTTAACGAACTTTGCGATCGTGCATTCGGTTATGGGTTCCGTATCTCTGGCTCTAACGTACAGCTTGTGAACGTTGACGTCCGTCGTAGCTCCAAGACTGCAAGCAGCACAGCCACAAGCGCGCACTTCTACATCGAAGAGTCTATCGTTAAGATGATCGGTGTAAAAACGTCGTCAGGTGTTGATGATACTGGAGGTAACGTTGTAGACGTATCCCCTGCTTACATCTTCCGTATGGGTGGGGGAAGCAAAGGTGAACTGACACTCATTGGCTGTAAGATGACTGGTAGCACCACTGGCCTTATATCGGGCACTGCTCGCCCTGCCAAAATGCTGGTATCTAGTTGTGAAGGCTGGCCGGATTATTGCAACTATGGCCTTTATCGTAAGAACCAAGGTCGTCAGTACAAGGATTACGCGACTGCAAGTGGTAAGGCCAATGAGACACCACTGGCTTTAACCTTCTCTACCGTAGCCACAACCGAACACGCATCGCTTGTACATATGGATGGGGAGGATGGTGCATCTCGCGCTATCGGCACATACTCTAATGATATCATGAGGGTAGAGTTGCTGTGGCGGAATACCACCTCCGGTGGGTCTAACGGGGCTGTTGTCTGGTTGCTGTTCAAGCGTGAAGGCGGAAATGCCTCTGTGAGCGTATTGAGCGTAGATTGTAAGTCTAATGCAATAGGCGAGGCAGACGTTAATGACGCACCACTTGATGGTCAGCTTTACACTGTAGGTGCCTCTGCAACTTCGGCAGATGCAAGCACTTTCAATTTGACCTTCAAATGCAAGTCAGATAACACTGCGGGTTTCCAAGTTCGAGGATACCTTATGTAATAACGGGAGCGACGTCAGCCGCTCTTACGCAACTCTCTTTCTTCATAGGTACTCATGGTGGGTGCCTATAAACAAAGGAGGTTTCATGGCTTTAACTAAGGCTACTTTAGTCAAAGATGTTTATGGGCAACCTTGGCGTTTTGCTAGTGTTGACCTAATGCGAGCCTTTGACTACCGCACTTACACAGGTGATAGTGTGTATCTTGAATCCTACCACCTAGGTGTTGGGTTAGGCTCAGGTTTGTTCCTTGTGAGCAAAGGTACAACGGAGGTGGAGGACGGTGGTTCTGTTATTGTGGCAAATGATGGAACACGCCTTCTTCGCATATTTGATAGTGAGATCTTTGCCGACATGTGGGGCGCTATGCCTAGTACAATCTACAATAGCTTCCCAGCTATCAAGGCAGCCTATGCATATGCCTCTTCTAAGTTGCAGCAGTTGTATGTGGGTGGTGGCTCTTATAAGATCGCAGGTGATAAAGGTCTGGATGTCAACCACACGCTTGCAGGTATCTCAGCTGTTAGTCGTGTCAGAATAGATGCTACAGAGTTTACCGGAGATTATGTATTTACAATCACCAGTGGTGACTCTTACACACCTGCGCCTTACTACAATAACCTATCCGCCGCACTTGAAGGTTTCTATGTGTTCGGCAACAAGACAAAGGGAAGAGATGGACTGCTTACGGGGCGCCGGACTAAGGGCGGTGTTAAGAGTTATAACGGGCAGGCTGAGGTACGGAATTGCACATTTGACAAGTTTGACCACAACATTAGGATGGGTCATAACTCTTGGCGCTTCGTATTCTACAAAGTTAACAGCCTAAATGCCTTAGACCCTAACGGGCTTTTGTATGTGCCAAGTGGACTAGATGATAGTGGTGAGATTCTTACATTCTACCACTGCCAGTTCTTCGATGGTGCTGGGAGTAACATTCGTATCTCTTGTTCTTCGTTTACGATGGTTTTCGTGTCTTGCTCCTTCTTGAACATCACCTTCTTCGTGGATGCAGCATCGAGTGTCTCTGTGACTTGCCAAGGTTGTAACTTTGAGAACCCAGGCAGTACAAACACTCGCAGGTATATTGACATAGCTGGTGGCCATACTAACATTTTTAATATTATAGGTGGAAGTGTCGTAACTAACAGCAATGCTGGGCAGACTCAGGCACTCATCAACATTGCTGACGGGAACCAGCTAAACCTGTCTAATATTACCATACCCTATGGTGCGCACTACAAACAGGAGAATGAGACTGGTTATCACGCCTTCTGCTCTGGTGGAGGTGCAGTGTCTGCTGTTAATTGTGGGTATCCGCTAAAGAATGGCTCAGGGTGCTGCCCTGTTCACCCTTCACTTTCCTTGTTTGCTAACTGGAATTTTGGTGCAGGGAGTCTTCGTGCTTGGACTCTTGATTCAGATCTAAGCGGAGGTAGTGCAACTTACACACAAGGTGCTGGCCCTAAAGGTGAGGGTGTCATCCGGGTAATGCCGGGTTCTACTCGCCCTATCAACTTTTCTCAAGTTGCAAGTGTGCTGTCGCCTTCTGGCTCGTTCTCCATGTCAGTGATGGTGAACATCAAATCAGTCTCTGGTGATCGCGCAGGTCAGATCTCGGTTAATTACCTTGATGAGTTTGGTAACACTCTTGGCGGTGTCTCTGCTAACCTAGGCACCTCTACAGGGTGGAAGGTTATGGGTAAGAACACTCTGCGTGGACGCCTGCCTATCGGCACTCGTAAGCTGCGTGTGAATGTGCAGACGGCTGTTGGTGCTACTGTAGATTACACCAACATCCTCTGCAACGTCCTGTAAGGAGGTAAGATGCCACTCATCAAGTCAAAGAAGGAATCGGCTGTACGCCAGAACACGCAGGAACTTATCGCTTCCGGGCGTGACCCTAAGCAGGCTTATGCCATTGCTAAGGATGTTCAACGTCGTGCCATGCGTAAGCCTTCTGCATCGTCTGCGTAGCAGGTAGTATCTTAGTGTAACAAAGGGCTGACCTTGGTTGGCCCTTCATTAAGGAGGTCACATGATTTGGATTCACACGTATGGTGTAGGGCCATTCAAGAAGAAGGTACTCAGGAAGATTCATGAGTCCGAGGAATCAGCCTTAGCCAGCCAGAAGGTACTTGGTGGGGCTGTCCAGTGCTACATGAAGAAGCCACAAGGCTTCGACTTAGTGTAACACAAGGTGGTCACAAAGTAACCAAAGTCAAAATTTTGATGTAGTCGTGTGTCAGGTCTCTCGCCCTCGCCCTCGCCGGATTGTCCCCATAGGGTGCCTAGGGCATTTCTAGGGCCGGAGGGCGGGCCTAGGGCGTTTCTTAGTGAGGGCCAAAGGCAACCGAAGGCCAGCCGATAGGGACACGCAGGAGGCCGCTTGCGCGGTGTGTGGGCGTGGGCTATCTGTTCGTTTGTCGCTACGCTCCGCACTCACTGCCTGACGTGTACCTGAGTATTACCTTAGTTACTTCCTTATCGTGTACCTTATGCAAGTCTTAGTGATTAACTTAGTGTCTTCCTTAGTAGCTACCTTAGTGATTATCTTAGTCATAACTTATCAATCCTTAGTGTTACCTTAGTGAATTGCATAGCTAAAGCTATAAGATACGATTAGGTCGCGGTCAGTAGACCGCTAAAAGAGGTAATGAGTAGGAAGATGCAGGAGATGAACACCAGAAACCGACCTGAATTCACCTTGTCTAACACGTTGGACAACAATAATTGTTGACAGGTGATCTTGGTGTATGCATAATGCATCACGTAGGCGGTGCTGAGGCACCTAGTAGCCAGCTAGTAAGGCATACGAAGAGACTAGCGCCTACCTTAGTGAAGTAACTTAGTGTTGACAAGGTAGATAACCTGAGATACATTAAGAAGCAAGAAGTACCGCTCTTTAACAATTTGCTTAGTGTAACCTATGTAAGCCGTGGTTAACCTATCATTAGTGAGGTATACCATGCATAACTTAGATGATGCTTATGATGCTTACGTGGAGTCAGTCTGTGAATATGAGATTCCTATGAGTAAACGTCAATTCCTTAAAATGATTGAGGAGTGGCGAGAGATGCCAAATAAGGTATCACCTGAACTCAAGGAGGGCATATAATGGAACTGAATCTGAGAGAAGCAAGCGCTGTCTTTACTATGCTGTGCTACATGGCACAAAATGAGGCTATGACCGACGACGAACTAGCGTTATATCATCGCTTTCGTAATGAAGACTGGGACGACCTAGTTAATAAAGACCGTGATTTACTTAAAGAAATGATTGAGGGTTAACAAATGTTTAAGCACGAAGTATTTATCAGTGATAACCGTGAAGCTGCTATGATTGCAGAGATGTTTAATGGTCACGTTACGGCGTACAACGTAGGAGACGATGAGGAGGCTTTTGTAGTTACCTTCACTAGCAAGTTATCGCACAAGAAGGTGGTAGATAAGGTGATGCCTTTCTCCTTCGAAGAAGTAATTTCCGAAGAAATCTAAAATTAGTTGTTGACAACCACGGCTTACAAGGTTACATTAAGCATCAAGAAGTAACACCGCTCTTTAACAATCTGGAATGCACTTAGTCGGATAGGTTAGATAAGCTATCTTGGCACTAGCTAGGGTAGCTTAGTGTAACCTAACTAACTAAATGAGGATTAATTATGTATAACATGACTTATTCTACTGTTTACAACCACGCTCGCAGCATGATTGAAGAAGCAATTCGTTATGACGATATCCGGGACACGGATGAGTTATCCGATGCGCTTCATGAGGCTTGTGATAATGCAGTTCCTCACTATTACAATGATGTTTTCTCTGTAATGGCGAGTGATGGCATTGATCTTGAGTTCGAAGACTCTGGATTGATGCCTGAGACTAAAGATGTGATCAAAATCCTTCAAGCACGCATTTATGAACAACTCACGATCGACCTTTACGGTGTCGCTGAGGACTTGATGAATGACCATATCGCGGATATGGAGCAGCAGGAAGAAGACGAAGAGGACGAAGAATAATGAACGGCAAACAATACAACTTCCTGTTTTCTGACGGTGTAACCCTGAAATGCTCCTTGCACTTCGCTATGATGCGAGAGGAAACGCTTGGAACCTCCTACCGCTTAATTATGTGACACTATAAGAGTTTAACAGGGCATTCTTGCGAGAGTGCCCGATTAAACTAACTTAATGAGGTGTTAACATGGCTAAATTCATAAACGTTGCAGCGGTTTTCTTATTTGCTACATTGATTCTTCTAGCTAGCGGCTCGCTGAAACACGAAGTTAATAACTATGAAGGCTTCTCCGTGCATCATGTAGTGATTAAAGATGTATCCTTGTATTCTTGGATGGAGTGATGAGCCTATAGCCTGCTTAGGTGGGCTATGTGAACATCATTCAGTAACTCAAAAGGTGACATTATGACTACCGAAAACATCCTTCTTTCTGTCCGCGAAGCTGCAACCGCTGAAATCAAAGCACATTTGGAGACAATCGGCGCTTCTTACCTCAAAGTCGGCTCCCTCCTGAATGAATTGCGCGGTGACTTTGAGAACCAGCGCGAGTTTCTCGTCTACGTAGAAGAAGAATTCAGCATTAAGAAAGCACAATGCTACAACCTTATGAACGTAGCGCGTTGCTTTGACGGTGACGAGCGCTTTAAAGGTGTGGCGATGCGCGTCATGCTGTCCTTGATTACTTTCGCAGATGAGGCCGGGATTATGGATAAGGCCGCAGAACTTGCCGCCGAGGGCAAATTAGATACGAAGGTCGTTAACGCGCTTACGGGCAAGCCTGAGAAGCCAGCCGCTAAACCTATGCAATCACAGGGTGAACCAGAGAAAACCGCTGAGAATGCCGCAGAGAGCGCAGAGCAGGCACCGCAGAGCGTACCAGAAGAATCTAATGTAGAATGGGGCGCCGATGAAAACACGGATTCGGCACCGTGGGACGACGAACCAGCGCAGCGCGACGACTCGCAGAAAGCGCCAGAGCGTAAAGCGGAGCCGCTGGATAACGCTGCAAACGCTGAGAGCGCGGCGATGGCTGGCATGTTGGAGCAGATTAAGAGCCTGACCGAACAACTCAAAGCGGCAAACGACCGTATCGCAGAGCTAACCAGCACCCGCGAGAACAAGAAGGCAGCCGCTCCTATGCTTCCCCAATTTAAATCTTCCTGCTTCTATGCTCGCTTAGGTTTAAGCGCAGAGGAAGCCACCAAGAAAACAGCAGTTAACAAGGCCAAACGTGAGCTTGTTAAGCTGGGTTATGGTGAGGGCCATGAAGCGTGGGGTCTTATTGCCGAAGCAGTAGCTGAATTAACTAAGTGATTAGTTGACTTTGAGAGCGTCATTATATAAGATGGCGCTCAATTAAGTTTCCTAGCACCAAATGGAGTAATCAATATGCAAGATTTAATGGATATTCAGCTTCAACTTGAAGACGAAATGTTTAACGGTGGTATTCGTCGCTTCGAAGCTGACCAGCAGCGCCAGATTGCAAGCGGTAATGAATCCGATACTGCATGGAACCGCCGCCTGCTGTCTGAATTGATTGCACCTATGGCCGAAGGTATCCAAGCATATAAAGAAGAGTACGAAGGTAAGAAAGGCCGCGCCCCGCGTGCTCTTGCTTTCCTGCAATGCGTAGAAAACGAGGTTGCAGCCTACATCACTATGAAGGTGGTTATGGATATGCTAAACACCGATGTAACCCTGCAAGCTATTTCTATGGCGGTAGCTGACCGTATCGAAGACCAAGTGCGCTTTAGCAAGCTGGAAGGTCACGCCGCTAAATACTTTGAGAAGGTAAAAGCAAGCCTTAAAGCAAGCCGCACTAAATCCTATCGTCATGCGCATAATGTATGCGTGGTGGCTGAAAAGTCAGTAGCAGCTAAAGATGGCGAGTTCGACCGCTGGGAGGCATGGCCTAAAGATACCCTACTGCAAATAGGGATTACCCTGCTGGAAATCTTGGAGAATAGCGTATTCTTTAATGGTGAGCCTGTATTCATGCGTGCAATGCGTGCGGTAGCTGGTAAAACTGTCTACTACCTGCAAACCTCTGAAACCGTTGGCGAGTGGATCGCAGCATTCAAAGATCACGTAGCGCAACTGTCCCCGGCTTATGCTCCTTGCGTAGTACCGCCGCGCCCTTGGGTATCCCCGTTCAATGGCGGCTTCCACACTGAGAAGGTGGCTAGTCGTGTTCGTATGGTCAAAGGCGACCGTGAACATGTTCGCAAGCTGACCAAAAAGCAGATGCCTAAAGTTTACAAGGCTGTTAACGCACTGCAAAACACTCAATGGCAAGTTAACAAGGAAGTGTTAGCGATAGTGGAGGAAGTTATCCGCCTTGACCTTGGTTATGGTAAGATTCCACACTTCAAGCCCATCATTGACAAGGAGAACAAGCCAGCGAACCCGGTTCCGGTTGAGTTCCAGCACCTTCGCGGGCGTGAGTTAAAGGAAATGCTCACCGCTGACCAGTGGCAAGCCTTCATTAATTGGAAGGGCGAATGTGCGAAGCTGTACACCGCAGAGACTAAGCGCGGCTCCAAGTCCGCCGCCGTGGTTCGTATGGTTGGACAGGCCCGCAAATATAGCGCCTTTGATGCGATCTACTTCGTATATGCACTGGATAGCCGTTCCCGCGTTTATGCGCAGTCTAGCACGCTCTCACCGCAGTCTAACGACTTAGGCAAGGCATTGCTCCGCTTCACCGAAGGGCAGCCACTGGATACCGCTGAGGCGCTTAAATGGTTCCTCATCTCCGGGGCTAACCTGTGGGGTTGGGATAAGAAAACCTTTGATGTGCGTCAAGCTAACGTGTGGGGTGCAGAGTTTCAAGATATGTGCCGGGATATCGCCGCCGACCCGCTCACCTTTACACAATGGGCCAAAGCGGACGAGCCTTACGAATTCCTCGCATGGTGCTTTGAATATGCCCGCTATCTGGATGCTCTGGAAGATGGCACCCGCGATGAGTTCCGCACTCACTTACCAGTACACCAAGATGGCTCATGCTCTGGCATCCAGCACTATAGCGCTATGCTGAAAGATGAGCGCGGCGCTACCGCTGTTAACCTGAAACCGGGCGACGCTCCGCAAGATATTTACGGCGCGGTTGCGCAGGTGGTTATTGCGAAGAATGCCCTGTACATGGACGCCGACGAAGGGCTGACCTTCGAATCTGGTAGCCTGAAACTGTCCGGCGCTGACCTCCGCGCGATGGCAAATGCGTGGGACATGGTAGGCATCACCCGGTCACTGACCAAGAAGCCTGTCATGACCCTGCCGTATGGCTCCACTCGCCTAACCTGCCGTGAATCTGTGATCGACTACATCGTTGATCTGGAAGAGAAAGAGGCGCAGAAAGCAGCAGTAGAAGGGCGGGTATCTAACAAAGTACACCCGTTCGAAGAAGGGCAGGCACTGGCACCAGCGATGGCATACAACTACATGACCGCACTGATTTGGCCGTCAATCTCTGAGGTTGTCAAGGCTCCGGTGGTTGCGATGAAGATGATTCGCCAGCTTGCACGCTTCGCAGCTAAACGTAACGAAGGGCTGGAATATACACTTCCGACTGGCTTCATCCTGAAACAGAAAATCATGGCAACCGAAATGCTCCGCGTGCGTACCTGCCTGATGGGCGATATCAAGATGAGCCTGCAAGTGGAAACTGACATTGTAGATGAAACTGCAATGATGGGCGCAGCAGCACCGAACTTTGTACACGGTCACGATGCGAGCCACCTGATTCTCACCGTGTGCGATCTGGTAGATAAGGGAATCAAATCTATCGCGGTGATTCACGACTCCTTCGGGACTCATGCGGGCCGTACCTTAGACCTCCGCAACTCCCTGAAAGGGCAGATGGTTGAGATGTATGAACACACTAACGCACTGGAGAAACTGCTGGAAGAACACGAAGAACGCTGGAAGGTTGACACTGGAATCAAAGTACCAGAGCAAGGCACCTTCAACGTCCGGGAAATCTTATACTCTGACTATTGCTTCGCTTAATATTAATAGGGCCAGCCTTCGGGTTGGCCTTTTCTTTTGCCTATTACCTATTACATTTCATTAACAAGTCCAACGTGTTGGACACGATGCGGATTTAGGAGACACTATAGGACTACCCGTCGGAGACGGAAAGTAATAGGTAGTTAAAGGTAATAAAGGGAAGATAGGTAATATAGGTAATCCTAGGTTACACTTCCTTTATTCTCCTTCCTTATTACCTCATGGAGTCCTGTCCAACGTGTTGGACAACCTATTTAGGTGACACTATTGAACAAGACTAACTTACTTTGGAGATTCAATCATGCGTAACTTCGAGAAAATGACCCGTAAATCCTTCCGTTCTGATGAGTTCGAAGGGAAGAAAGGTAGCAAGCGTAATAAGATTGTACGCGACCGTGCATCTAAACGCGCTGCATGGGAGATCTAAGTTATGGCTATCATCAATAACATTCCTTGCCCTATGTGCCAGAAGAACGGGCATGATAAATCCGGCAACCATCTAATGATCTTTGAGGATGGGGCTGGCTACTGTAACCGTAGTCACTTCCATGACAACGGACGCCCTTACTACCACAAGCCAGAAGGTGGCATCGAAATCACAGAGCTACCTATCAATGGTTGGATCAAGTACACTCCCGCACAATTCCGTGACTTGGAGAAAGAAGGGAAGATAGCCGACCCTAAACTACGTGCCATCGCCCTTGGTGGTATGCGAATGAAAGACCGCTGGGAGGTCATGAATGATGAAGAGAAGGCAGAGCAAGAAGCCGAGTGGCAGCTTGATGTTGAGTGGTTCCTTGAACTTAAAAGGAAGAACCTCATATCACGACACATTCGAGGCGACATTTGTGCGCTGTATGACGTCCGAGTCGGTCATGATGGCGAAGGGAAGGTTAACAGGCATTACTACCCTCGCTTCGAGAATGGCAAACTTGTAGGTGCGAAGTGCCGGACGCTGCCTAAAGACTTCAAGTTCGGGCATCTTGGTAAGCTGTTCGGCAATCAGGATATGTTCGGCATGAACACCCTGTCCAACGTGTTGGACAAGGGCCGTCGCAAAGACGTGCTGTTAATTGTCGGAGGTGAGCTTGATGCTATGGCTGCACAGCAGATGCTGATGGATGCAGCAACTGGCGCTTGGAAGGGCAAGCCTTATCACGTATGGTCTGTTAACAAGGGCGAGTCTTGCCTTGAAGAGATCGTACAGAACCGAGAGCATATCTCACAGTTCAAGAAAATCATATGGGCCTTCGACGGCGATGAAGTAGGGCGCAAGCAGAACCAGCAAGCGGCCCGCCTGTTCCCCGGCAAGTCCTACATCCTTGAGTACCCTGCCGGGTGCAAGGATGCGAACAAGGCGCTGATGGCTGGCAAGTCGAAGGAGTTCGTCGATGCATGGTTCAACGTCAAGTCCAGCGAGGAGGTCTTCGGTAGCCAGATTAAGTCCGTTGCGTCGATGCGTGACGAACTCAAGAAGGCCCGACCAGAGGAAGGATTGTCATGGCCTTGGCCTAAGCTGAACAAGGTAACGCTGGGTATTCGTAAGCACCAGCTTATCATCGTCGGCGCAGGCTCCGGTGTAGGTAAGACCGAGTTCCTCCGCGAAGTGGTGAAGTACCTCATCGAAGAGCATGGAGAATCCGTTGGCATTATCTCGACGGAAGACCCGACTAAGAAGGTGGCTCGTGCATTCATCGGGAAGTGGATCGACAAGCGCATTGAGTTGCCGCCGACCAATGACCCGACCGAAGACGGCTATCGTGAGGTGCTTGACTACACTGATGAAGAAGCGGCGGAAGCTATCGACTACGTAGCAGACACAGGTAAGTTCTTTGTAGCGGATCTCGAAGGTGACTACTCAATGGAGAAGATTGAGCAGACCTGCCTAGAGTTCGAAGCTATGGGGATTCAGAACATCTTTATTGATAACTTAACGGGGATTAAATTAGATGAGAGAGCATATGGTGGCAAGGTTGGAGCGCTTGATGAGTGCGTCAAAAGGATTGGAACTATCAAAGACCGACACCCTGTTACGATCTTCCTTGTCAGTCACCTTACTCGCCCTTCGGGACAACGTACCCAGCACGAAGAAGGTGGTGAAGTTATCCTTTCTGACTTCCGAGGCTCAGGAGCTATCGGATTCTGGGCTTCTTACGCCTTGGGGATTGAGCGTAACACAAGAGCTGAATCGCTTGATGAAAGAACTACCACGTACATCTCATGCGTCAAAGACCGTGACCAAGGGATTTTCACGGGGACTAAGGTCATGCTTAAAGGCGACCTTGCAACCGGTAGATTGAGGGAATCTCAAGCACGAACCAAGGGCTTTGACACAGGTGTACATAAGCAACAGGAAGTACCTGATGATTTAGGTGACACTATAGAACAAGGTAACTTCGAGGAAGAGCAGGAGTTCTAGTATTCTTATCATGGCTTGTCCAACATGTTGGACAGGCTCTTATTAAGCACATTAACTACAGGAGATTGTTATGACTAAATTAGTATTAAATGTTGGTGATCGTGTTCGTAATATTAGAGTTGAGTCTGCTTACTTTAAAGAGGAAGGCAAAGTACAAAATGTTGAAGCCCACTGGTATACCATTGTACATGACTCTGGAACTATCTTACATTATGGCAAAACTAATGCACACAAAAACCTTGAGCGTATTGAAGAAGCAACTAACAAGTGCAAGTGTGTGCATGATGAACTGTGTAAACATTGCACTCGCCAGATGCAGAAGGCTCTCACCCTCTTCGAACGTTATGGTACAGGCACCAAGACAATTGCAGAGCATATGGCACAGAACCGCAAGGTGCTGAAACGGGAGCGCCGCAATGTGATCACTGGCATGACCCAATCTGATATGCACCGCCAGCATGGTGCAGAAGGTGTCGTCATGTTCAACACTCGTGCAACCGGGCGCAGCACAGGCCAAGCCTTCCGCATCTTAGGTGAAGCCATGTGCAATCCTGGTATTGCCATTCGCATCCAAGACGTAGACCATGCGATCTCGGAAGGCAAAGGCAACCGCTGGCAGCTTAACAAACACTTCGAGCATATCTTACGTGACACTATAGGAGATATGAAAGGCTTCCACTTTGAGCACGGTCATATTACATTTAACCCTATCGTTACGGAAGAAACCTACGTGAATATCTAAGGAGGTAGTATGGCTACTAAAGTATTAATATATAAGAGTAAAAGAACACCTACAGGTTTAGCATACGGAGTTGTAACACCTTTTGGGGTTAAGCCTTATCCTACTAAAGAACTTGCAATTGCAGGTGCTGCTGCCTCTGCATACTTTCAGCAAATACTTGGAGGTGACTGGACTGAATCAGAGCTGCGTCAGGCTATTAAAGTTTCAGACTCTAAGGTTGTAGGTTCTTTCATGGTGGAGGGTGAACGGTAACATGAGTAAACACAGCCTCAAGTTCCTTGATGGGAACGAATACCTGCAACAACGTGTAACCAATCAGGCATTCCTGTTCGCACAGCTTACTATGGCAGAAGCCAAGAAGAATAGTCTTACCCGCGAGCAGGTTATCAAAGACGCTACATGGGAGCCTCACAAGGGAACCTACCTGGGGCGCAAGGTTACAGTGGAGCGCAAGAAAGTCAGTTAATAAGTCATGGGTTGTCCAACATGTTGGACAGCCTATCATCGTATTAATTGGAGGTAACTCAATGAAAGATATTGATTGGATCAAAGAAGCCCAAGGCCGTATCCTTGTGATGGATGCAGAAGCTAAAGGCCTACTTGATGCCATCCGATACGGACACCGCGAGGACGTGCATATCATTTGCTGCATGGACTTGCTGACCACCGAAGAGTTCCTGTTCTTCGACCCGTATGAGATGCGTGACCCGGAAGCGCGGGAGCGACTCAGGGAGTGGGAAGGTTTTCAGGATGGAGATCTTGTGGATGGCGTGAACTTCCTCAAGCACTGCGAGGCTATCGTGTCACAGAACTTCCTAGGGTATGACGGCTTGCTCTTTGAGAAGGCATTCCCGTCTGTGTGGCGTGGCTTTAACTACACGGAGAAGCGCGGGAAGGGCCGTCTGCGGGCCGATCTCTGCCCGGTAAGGGTTATGGATACCCTTGTTATGTCGCGCCTCCTGAACCCGGATAGGCGCCTCCCTCCGCAGGCTTACGCTAAAGGTATAGGCAACGTGGCACCTCACTCTATCGAGGCGCACGGCATCCGCATCGGGCGCTATAAGCCGGAGAATGAAGACTGGTCTAAGCTGACAGACCACATGGTTCACCGTGTCCGCGAGGACGTGGCGATTGGTCGTGACCTGTTCCTGTGGCTGCACAACGGTGAGTGGAAGGAACACAAGGCGCGTGGCGTCAATCCGCGCACTGGCCTCGGCATCGAGACGGCATTCCATATGGAGTCTATCGTTGCACTGGAAATGACCCGGCAGGCAGAGCGTGGCTTCCGGTTGGATATCGATAAGGCGCTGGCTCGCTGCCAAGAACTCGACGAGAAGATCGACGAGACAGTAGCAGCATTCCGCCCGCACATGCCTGTGCGTATCAAGTCAAAGCCGTTCAAGCCACAAGAGAAGGGGGAACAAATCGATGCAGCAAACAACTACGCGGCGTTACATTCGTTGGGTACGAGGCTCTCAGAAGACACCTTCTTACATGTGGAACGTAGGGGTGATAGGAAGACTGTATGGGCCGTCACTACTAAGTCGGGAGATTGGTCTGCTACTGTCAAGAAAGATTTTCCTTACATTAGAGGAAATATTAATGACACGCCAAGCCTCAAGCACATTGGCCCTTACTCGCCAGTCACCTTTGAAGAGATCCCACTAGGGAACCGTGACACGGTGAAGCAGGTACTCTATGACTTCGGATGGCGAGGCGTAGAGTTCAACGATACAGAGCAGGCATACATCGACGAGAACGGTGTGCCGCCTAAACCTTGGAGTGGTAAGATCAATGAGAAGTCGATTGCTGTTTGGAAGGAAAGGGCCGCACGTGAAGATAAAGCAGTCCCCGATTGGTGCTTGGGTATCGCTGCATGGTACATACTCGTATCCCGTCGCGGTCAGATCCTCAACCGTGGTGACGTTGAAACCTTCAATGCATCGGGGCGTTGGCCCTCGCAGGCTGGTGTACGAAAGTGTCGCGGCCTTATACCTGTAGCCTTCAACAAAGAGCTTGGCATCAATGCACAAACGTACTACGAAACCTATGGGTGCTGGCCTACGTCTGATAAGGACGATGGTGAGTGGCGTGTTCCTGCCGTTGCTATCAGTATTGGAACTTCCACTTTCCGTATGCGGCATCGTAATGTTGTTAATATCCCCGCCCGTGGCTTATACCCTCTTCGTGATTTATTCATTGCAGGAAAAGGTAAGCTAATCCTTGGCTGTGATGGTGCAGGTCTGGAGTTGCGTGTACTCTCGCACTTCATGAACGACCCTGAATACCAAGAGATCGTACTGCACGGTGACATTCACACCCATAACCAGCTTAAAGCTGGCCTGCCGAAGCGTGACATGGCGAAGACCTTCATATACGCCTTCCTGTATGGCTCTGGCATTGCCAACCTAGCGGCAGTTTGTGGCGTCACTGAGGAGGAGATGAAGGAAGTGGTGGCTCGTTTTGAGATTGAGCTACCATCACTGGCCCGACTTCGTGAGAATGTTATCGCTGCCGGGAATAAGTTCGGCTATCTTCAAGCGCCGGATGGTCATTGGGGCCGCATCCGTATGGCTAACGGTGAACTCAAAGAGCACACCATGCTGAACGTGTTGCTCCAAATGACAGGCTCCCTGTGTATGAAATATGCACTGGTGAAAGCCTTTGCTGGTATGCGCAGAGAAGGGGTGGCACTTGATGATATGGGAAACCCTTGTGGTGTAGCCAACGTCCACGATGAAATCCAGATGGAGGTTCCAGAAGAAGAGATCTTGTACCTTGACTATGAGCTACCCTTCACCTTGGAAGGCTTCGAAAATGAGAAGTCAGCTATCAAAGCTGTGTTTGATCCAGAGGAGAAACGTGTACATGTCGATTCAGAAGGCCGGATGTGGTCTGCTGCCAACCTCGTTAGCGTTGATCATGATGCTGGTGTGCTGCGTTGTCAGCGTAAATATCACCGTGCTGGTCATATTATCGCTGATGCAATGACTTGGGCTGGCAAGTATCTGAACATGCGCTGCCCTATGGCTGGCGAATATAAGATTGGCGCAAGCTGGAAAGAAACTCACTGAGTTAAACTCAAGGCATCTTACGAGGTGCCTTTATGAATAACTTAACTGGAGGAAATATAATGAACGAACTGAATACTAAGATGCTCAAGAAAGTCTACAACCTTGTATATGGTATCACTGGTCTACAATTCTTCCCGGTAGGTGGTGCAGTTCGTGATGCCCTGTACGGAGTAACACCTAAAGACTATGATATGGTGTTGCCTGTAGGTTCTATGGCAGAGTCTCAGGCGCACGGAATCATGGAAACTATCTCGGAAGATATGGCAATTATGGGATTTAGTACCAAACTTTACCAATCCTACGGTATTAATTTAGGTTATGAAATCAACCCTACCTCCTTTCAGGCTATGTTCCTTAGCTGCATGAAAGTGAAGATGCGCAATTGCCAGCTTGATTTGCTTCTTTCTAAATCTGAGACCATCCAAGATCATGTGCGTAAGCACGATTGCAATATGAATATGGTGTGGTTCGATGGTAAAGATATCAAGTGGGAACACGGTGGTGTTACTCCTTTCGTTCCTGTGTTAGAGTTCAACCCTGACGTATGTGACAGTCGCATTGCTTACATTGGACAAGAAGCGCCATGAACTCATCCGTCACAAATTAATGCATCTTTGATTTAGGTGACACTATAGAAGGATAGCCTAGGTAATCTAGGTTATTAAGGTAGTATAGGTAATTAAGTAAATATAGGAGATATAATTATGTCTATGGTAACTACTCTGGTAGCACTGTCTCAATTCTTCCGTAACCTGTCCACTCGTATCCGTAACAAGGCAATCAATGCAATCAAAGACCGCATCGCTGTGGTTGAAGACCAGCAGGTTGCTGTTGAGGAGAAGCGTAGCGAGAACATGATTACTGCCCACAACTCTTACTACGCAGCTAAGGCGAAGCTGGATGAAGAGGACCAGGCCAAGCTGGCTAAGATGGAGGCCGAACTGGCTGAGACCAAGCGCACCATCGCAATGGTTGCACAGGGTGCATCTAACGAATTGAAGCGTGAGCTTGTCATGCTCAGGATGGAACTGGATAACCTGACCAAGTGAGAGCCTACCTGTACCCGGCCACCCGGATTGGAGTACCTATATTGCACTAGGTTATGGTTGGAACATCAAGACCAGGCACTGGTAATTAGGTGACACTATAGAACAAAGGGCAGCAATAGGTTGCCCTTGATTGTATCGTGTAACCAAAGGAGGAATAAATTAATGGCTCGTAATTTTGATTTTGGTGCTGAGGTTGCTCAAGCTACTGGTGGTGTATTTAAGAACCCGGAAGTAGGTGATCATGAGGCTGTGATCTCTGGCATCATTCACGTTGGTTCCTTCCAAGACATCTTCAAGAAAGGCAACACCACCGAAGTTAAGAAGCCTGCAAACTTTGTGCTGGTCAAGGTTATCCTGATGGGTGACGACGACAAGAATGATGATGGCTCTCGCATGGAGCAGTGGATGGCTGTGCCGCTCAAGTCTGGTGACAAGGCTACACTGACTAAGTTCCTGAATGCGGTTGACCCGAAAGAGCTGCTTGGTGGTTTCGACGACTTCATCGGTGAGTGCATGACGGTTAGCATGGTTGGCGACGAGAAGGGTGGCAAGAATGAAGACGGCACCTTCAAGTACGTTAACTGGAAAGGCTTCGGCGGTATGGTTGATAAATTCAAGAAGCTGGTGTTGGCGCAGGTTGAAGAAGAAGGTCTGTCCATGACTGGTCATATCACCTTCGACAAGCTGACTCGTGAGATTATCGACTCTATCCCCGCGCATCTGGTTCGCCAGTACCTGCTGAACGAGACTCCGCGCGGCAAGAACTTGTCCGTTGCTGGCTCACACGTTGAAGCGATCATTACTGAGGCACGTGCTGCCGATGCAGACTGGAAGAAGGCTAAGAAGAAAGACGGTGACGCAACTCCAGAAGACCGCCAGTCTCTGGACACTGGTGCTGCTGTACCGCAGGAAGTTCCGGCGCAGGACGTCCAGGCTCCGGCTATGGATGAAGACGCAGAATATTAATAGGAGGTTAAATGAAAGTTGAAGTTGTAACTCTGCACTACAAACCGGGCATGACGACTCTGGCAGGTACTAGCTTTATGTGCTTCTCCGAAGGCGATTCGTATCCAGACCTGCACTACATTGTGCGTGAAGGTCAGCACGTCGTAAACTACACCAACCCGGAAACTGGAGCGCGCCACGGCGTATCCGTTCCGGTGTCCGATATTCGTCAGGTCAACACTGTCCTGTAAGTCCAACACGTTGGACAAATCGGTGTCCTCTATTTAGGGGACACTATAGAAGAAGATAACGGCAAATCCGCCACAAATTTTTAAGAAGGAGATTAAAATATGTTCACTATCGAAACCCTGTCTAACCGTGTTGTCAAAGCTGGTAAGCTGGAAGTTGTTGAGTCCTTCATCATTGTTGACGAAGCTGGCGCACTGGTAGCTGGCACCAAAGCATACGACACCCGTGACGAAGCGCAGGCTAAGATCGACAGTATGGGTAACTTCGCCGCTGGTCTGGAGTTCGCACGTGCAATGTACGGCGATCAGGCTGACAAGGCACAGATCGGTAAGGCAAACATCGTTGCTGAATTCCTGGATTGGGTTGCTGCTGGCAAGCCTGTGAAGGAAGCCAAAGCAGAAGCTGCTGTAGAAGAAGCTGCTCCTGCTCTGGCAGAAGAAGAAGAAGAGTTCTAATAAGCGCCCTGTCTCCAAGTGAGGCAGGGTATTTTGTGTAATAGTTATTGGAGAATTAATTATGCCGACTATTGAATCTCGTATCTGCTTTGACTACAACTTCAACATGTTTACTCGGAAGTATGAGGGTATTGCTTATATCCAGAATGGATACCATTGGGAGTACGGTAAGCAAGAGCTTATCGCCAAGGTAGAGGATTGGGATGAACAACGTATGAAGCGTAAACTGCGGAGTAAGGTCGAGGCATTCTTGGAGGGATGGCCTACATGCGACCAAACTTCAACTTCGGAGCTACAGTATCGGAAGACAATAATCTCATCCTGTGGCCGACTGACGGTAAAAGAATCGCTCTCATAGACGGAGATATGATTCCTTATATCATTGGTTACACTATCAGTGATATGACCTTGGTGCGAGCTATGACACGTGTGAAATCTGGTCAAGTGGCTCGCATCGAAGATACACCTGAATGCAAGCAGGCATGTGATCGCGTCAACTCTATGCTCAACTCTTGGGTGTACGGCGCAGAGTGTGATGCCGCTCGCATCTTCCTCACCAAGTCTGACGCTAACTTCCGTCTGCGTCTGGCCTTCACTAAGCCATACAAAGGTACACGTAAGGCAGAGAAGCCGCCATTCTTCTATGAGATGCGCGAGCACCTTATGAGTGTACACAAGGCAGAGCTTGCCGATGGCGAAGAGGCGGACGACTTGATGAGTACAGCGCAATGGGATGCGCATCGACGATTCCTACAGGAGAGTGGTAACGAGTTCGAAGTCGGTAGTCCTGAGCACAAGGCATTCTCCGATACTGTTATCGTGTCCGCAGATAAAGACCTGATGATTGTACCCGGCTGGCATCTACAACCGGGCAGCGACTTGAAGTGGGTAAACCAGATGGGCTGGCTTGAGTTACGCCGCAAGACTAATGGTCAGGTCAAAGATCTTAAAGGTGCTGGACTCAAGTTCTTCTATGCACAAATGATCATCGGCGACGACATTGATAACTATGCTGGGATACCGGGCAAGGGTGCTGCCTTTGCCTATAAGCTGCTTGACGGCTGCAAGACTGAGAAGGAACTTTACATGGCTGTGCTCGGTGCCTACAAGGATAAGTTCGGGCATGGTGCAGTCAAACTTAGAAACCATAGGGGGACTTATCGTATCGGCAAGGCGTTCGACTTGATGCTTGAGTGTGGGCGCTTGGCTCACATGGCTCGTTTCAAGGGAGATGTGTGGCGAGCCGACAAGAACCCTATCCTGTGGGGAGACGACGACGGATGGCTACAAAGCTAAAGGCCTCCGAGGTTGCTGCTTACAAGCAGGAGCTTATGGAGAGGCAGGGGTACAAGTGCCCTTTATGTGGCGGCAGCCTCAGGGCTGTCACTCCTGTTAACCGTGTACTTGACCACGATCATGACACTGGATTCTGCCGTGCCGTTGTATGCCGAGGCTGCAATGGTGCAGAGGGCAAGATCTTAGGTGTTATCTCGGGTTACGGTAAGGCCGGGAATAACAAGTATTTCCAGCTTAAATGGCTGGAGAACTTGTATAACTATTGGAAGTTACACCAGACGCCGCAGACTGACAAGCTGTATCATAAGCACCAGACTGAGGCAGAGAAGCGCGAGGCTCGCAATCGCAAGGCTCGCTTGGCATACGCAAAGAAGAAAGCAGGAGGTAAAGTTGGGTAAGCTACGCTCCCTGTACAAAGACTCCGAGGTGCTGAGTGCAATTGAGCAGGCTACCGACGAGCACGGAAATGTTAACTACAATGAAATGGCACGCATCTTATCTGCGCATCCAGTGGGTAAGAAGATCACGCGCCAACTGGCCCGCTATTGGCACGGTCAGTTCAAGACGAAGAAGAAGAATGGCGATAACTACCAGTCCCTTCTTCCAGAGAATAAGCGTATCAAAGAAGCACGTAAGCTGCGCACTCCTGATCGCTATGAAGATCTGGCTGTTGCACCAATGCCTGAGTCGGCTCATCGAAGCATACTGGTAATCCCTGATACCCACGCTCCATATGAGCACCCGGATACGCTGGAGTTTCTGGCAGCAGTGGCTGCGCGGTTCCGCCCGGATACCGTTGTCCACCTCGGAGATGAAGCGGACAAGCACGCTATGTCCTTCCACGATTCAGATCCCAACCTAGACTCCGCTGGCATGGAGCTGGAGAAGGCACGTGTCTTCATGGCGAAGCTGCACGCGATGTTCCCGGTGATGCGCCTGTGTCACTCGAACCACGGCTCTATGCACTTCCGCAAGGCGCACTCGCACGGTATCCCTGTGCAATACCTCCGTACCTACCGCGAAGTGTTCTTCCCGCAAGGCGGCGGCGAGCGCTGGGAGTGGCAGCACACGCACGTCCTTGAACTTCCGAACGGTGAGCAGGTAGCCTTCAAACACCAGCCTGCCGGGGCTGTGCTGGGCGACGCCGCACATGAGCGCATGAATCTGGTGTGTGGTCACTTGCATGGCAAAATGTCTATCGAGTATGCCCGGAATACGCATGAGCAGTATTGGGCGGCACAGGGTGGTTGTCTGGTAGATGAAGACTCCCGCGCCTTCTCGTATGGCAAGGAGACCAAATACAAACCAGCACTTGGTTGCCTTGTGATTCTCGAAGGCGTACCGCAGATCATCCCGATGCAGACCAATAGCGACGGTCGTTGGGTTGGCAAGATTTAAGTGACACTATAGAACAAAGGGCAGGTGATGCTTGCCCTTGATTATATTGTTAACATGAGGTAAATATGATCATTGTACTGAATGCCCCTCCGGGAGCAGGAAAAGATACCATTGCCAAGAGAATGGCAGAAGCAAGCACGGCATTTCGTCTGGCCTCTATGAAGGAGCCGATGTGGGATATTGCTAAGGCTATGCTCGGAACTAAGTACGATGAATTTGTTCGTCTGTACAATGACAGGGACACCAAAGAGAAGGCCTTCGAGTTCTTAGGAGGACTCTCCCCACGCGGTTTCTTTATCTGGATATCGGAGAAGGTATGCAAGCCGCTATTCGGAGAGCGCTTCTTCGGAGAGCGAATGCTGTCACGTGTACAGGAATTGAAACCCTATGAGGTTGTCCTGTCTGATGGGGGCTTCCCCTCTGAACTCCTTCCAGCGCTTGAAGCTGGTGAGACTATCATGTTGGTGCGTCTGCACCGAGAAGGGTTCACTTTTGAAGGGGACAGCCGTGACTATATATATGCTGAGGATTTGCCAGGTGAAGAATTTTGGACTATCGATGTGAACCTTGAAGAAGGTGAGATTGATAAGGCCGTAACTCAAATCATCTCAGCCTATGAAGTCTTACTGGAGGTGTACTAATGGATATCTTCTCTTTCATTGGCTTACTAGAAGATCATCGTACTAAACCAGTTATGTTGGTCAAGCACCGTGATGAAGTGCCTGACAGTAAGATTAAATTCCCCGTATATGGACAGGTGAAACGCGATGGTATATTCTCTGCTGTTGTTGTTCGCGCTGATGGTGTCGTTGGCGTTTTTGGTCGCACTGGTAAGAAATTGGCAAACGTTGAAGCACTCGAACAAAGATTTGCTTCCTTTCCGGCTGGCATTTATCTTGGTGAGTTGCAGTCTATGGCCGTTGATATCTACCTTGAAGCACTCTCTGGTGTGGTGAACCCTAACCGGACAGAGCCTCTTGATTACATCGGTCAGCAAATCAAGGATAACTTGTACATAGACTTCTTTGACATGCTGACAATAAAGGCATTCACGGATGGATACACGGATGTTACATTCCTTAAACGCCATGCAGTGCTGGAGCGGCGCATAGGTGAACTGGTGTCCAACACGTTAGACAACATCCTGCCTATCACTCCTTGCCACAACGAGGCAGAGGTTGAAGCATTCGCTAAGATGCACATCGACGCAGGTCGTGAGGGTGCTGTGTTCAAGCTGGATTGCGACTATGAGGCAGGTCACAAAGGCTACCGCCAGACCAAGATCGTTCGCATGGTGAGTTATGACCTCACCTGTATCGGTTGGGAAGAAGGTAAAGGTAAGTACAAAGGCAAGGTTGCTAACCTCATCTTTAAATGGAAAGGTGGCAAGACTGTCAAAGCTATGCTCGGTAAGGGTTGGACGCATGAAGATGCCGAGCGTATGTATCATGATATTAAACATGGTGGCGAGTTGAATGTCATCGGGAAGATCTTCGCTGTCAAGGCGTTGCAGGAATCTAGCAAGGGAGTCCTGAGACTTCCCAAGGCTGGAGAGTTACGCCACGATAAGGAGGGACCAGATGTCTTTTGATTCAATGAAAGCCACTCGCGCTGTCGAGGTGGCAGAGGCTCTGTTCGAGTCTTATGCTTGCGGGCTTATCCCGCCGTACACTCTGCTCGCTGACGCAGAAGAACTTGGCCTCTCCATAGAGGCTATCAAAGAGAAAGTTGAGGAACTGTATGGCACAGACGAAGAAGAAGCCGACGATTAGTCTGGAAGCTATGGAGATGCTGGAGATGATCCTCCGGCCTTCACACCCGGCACCAGATAAGACGCCAGAGCAATTGCAATGGGATGAGTGTAAACGATACATCATGACCTGTATCAACGCTCAGATCGTGGTGACACCATGATTCGTCCTGCGTCATTCCTCGATATCCCTTCGATTATCAATCTTGGTAATCGGTACGTTGAAGAAGAGGTTAAGTCTACGGCCCATCACTCTGCTGTATGGGATGCCGAGATGAGCGCCCATCACTTATGCGAAGCCTACATGCGGGATGATTTATTCCTGTGGGTGGCTGTGTTAGATGGTGAGGTCGTAGGCTTCTTATGGGCTGCTGCACACCCTATGGCACCTTGGAATCCAGCTATGGTGGCAAGTGACTACCTGTTCTACATCACACCGGAGAGACGAGGAACATCCCTCGGCTACCGCTTAGTCAAGCAGTATGTAGAGTGGGCTGAATCTGTGGCGTGCTGTGAGGTGCGCCTGTCCATTGCCTCCGGTATCAACGAAGAACGAGTCGGACGTATGTATGAGCGCTTAGGCTTTGAGCCGTTCGGCACTGTGTATAACCTAAAGTTCTAAGGAGATAACATGGGTGTAGTTAAGAAGGCTGTTAAAGGTGTAGGTAAACTTGTAGGTGGTGTGCTCGGTACGAGCCAGAAGCCAGTTAGCTTAGAAACCAAAGTCCCTGCACAGCAGCTTGAGCGTCAGCAGGAGGTTGGCGCAGAAGATATCCAGATTGGTCACGGTGAAGAGGGTTCTCAGGCGGGCGCTAAAGGCAAGCGCGGTCTGGTTCGTCCTGTGGCCTCCAGTCTAGGAGTATAATATGGGGCCAAACACCAATATGAAGTACGGTGGTAAGCGCTCGAAGATTCCAAAGCTGTGGGAGAAATTCATAACCAAGCGTAATCCGTTCCTTGACCGGGCGAAGCATTACGCTAAGTTATCCCTGCCTTACCTGTTGAATGATGAGGGAGACAATGAAACCTCTCAGAATGGGTGGCAGGGTACAGGCGCGCAGGCCACCAACCATTTAGCTAATAAGCTGGCACAGGTGTTATTCCCTGCACAGCGATCTTTCTTCCGTGTTGACCTTACCACCAAAGGTGAGGAGCAGTTATCAAAGGCTGGCCTGAATAAGACCAAGCTGGCGACTATGTTTGCCCGCGTGGAGATGGCAGCTATGAAGTCGCTTGAGCAACGTCAGTTCCGCCCTGCAATCGTCGAGGCATTCAAACACCTCATCGTTGCCGGAAACTGTATGTTGTTCAAGCCGAGCAAGGGTAATATCAGCACCATCCCTATGCACCACTATGTGGTGAACCGGGATACTAATGGTGAATTACTGGATATTATCCTACTCCAGAAGAAAGCACTTCGCACATTCGACCCAGCCACCCGTATGGCTATCGAAGCCAGTATGCGTGGCAAGATGTGCAAGAAGGATGATGAGGTCAAGCTGTATACCCATGCTCACTATGAGGGTGACGGTTTTTGGGAGGTCAATCAATCTGCTGATGATATCCCGGTAGGCACGAAGAGCCGAGTCAAGACCGAGAAGTTGCCTTTCATCGTACTGACTTGGAAGCGCTCATATGGTGAAGATTGGGGCCGCCCGCTGATGGAGGACTACTCCGGCGACTTGTTCGTTGTCCAGTTCCTATCCGAAGCAGTGGCACGTGGTGCTGCCCTTATGGCGGATATCAAATACCTGATTCGTCCCGGTGCGCAGACTGACGTAGATCACTTCGTCAACTCTGGTACTGGTGAGGTTATCACAGGTGTGGAAGAAGATATCCACATTGTACAGCTTGGCAAGTATGCTGACCTTACGCCTATCGCCCAAGTGCTGGAGACGTACACCCGCCGCATCGGTATCGTCTTCATGATGGAGTCCTTGGTGCGCCGTGATGCGGAGCGTGTGACTGCCGTAGAGATTAAGCGTGATGCGCTGGAAGTAGAGCAGAACATGGGTGGTGCATACTCCCTGTTCGCCATGACCATGCAGACACCTGTCGCCTTGTGGGGCTTGAACGAGGTAGGCAAGACCTTGACCTCCGAGTTAATCGACCCTGTGATTATCACTGGCATCGAAGCGCTGGGGCGCATGGCGGAGCTTGAAAAGCTGGCTGACTTCTCTCAGTACATGGCCTTACCTATGCAGTGGCCTGAGCCTGTGCAGCAGGCGGTCAAATGGCCGGACTACATGGATTGGGTGCGTGGACAAATCTCTGCTGAACTTCCTTTCTTCAAGACAGAGGAAGAGCTACAGCAAGAGGCAGCACGCCAAGCAGAAGGACAGCAGGAGAACCTACTTAACGAGGGCGTAGCTAAGGCTATTCCCGGTGTGATTCAACAATCAATGCAGGAGGGCTAATGGCTTTCTCATTCACTGAACCAACTACCACTCATCCGACTTCCGACGCAGCGCCGGAAGAGACTCAGGAGGCAACCGCTGATGTTACCACTGATACTGACACTGTTGACACTAACGCTGATGTACAAAGCGACACTGGCGACACTGACGCTGGAGACGCCGGAGGAGAAGATCCTAAAGGCGAGACTCCAGAAGGAGAAGGCAAAGAGGAAGACAAGCCTACTGAGTCATCTCAAGAAGAAGAAGTAAGATATTTCTTTGGTGGCGAAGAAGTCACCATTGAAGTGCCGCAGGACGTGGAGGAAGAACTCAAGGCAAAAGGCCTTGACGCCCACGCTATCGCTGCCGAGCTTTACGCTAAGGATGGCGACTTCTCTTTGTCAGAAGAGACGAAGCAGAAGCTGTATGATGCCTTCGGCAAGTTCGCCGTGGACGCCTACCTGTCTGGCCTCAAGGCACAGAACGAAGCCTTCATGCTCCGCTCCGAGAACGAGGCCAAGGAGCGCGAGGCCGCAGACGTGCAGCGCTTCACCGATATCTCCAAAGAGTGCGGAGGGGAAGAAGGTTGGAACCGTCTGGAAGAATGGGCGCTTGAGGTTCTTAGCGACGATGAGCTTACAGCCTTCAATGCAGTGATGCAGTCCGGGAACCAGTATCTCCAGATGTATGCTGTGCGTGAACTGGAAGCACGTCGCAAGGCTGCACAGGGTGATGATGAGGTTACTCTCGTACAGCCGTCTGCGCCTGCTGTGGGTGCATCGGACAATTCCCCACTGTCTGCGCAGGAGTACATCCGGGAGATCTCACAACTTAGCCAGCGCTTCGGTCGTGACCGTAAAGCTGCCGCAGAAGCACAGGCCAAACTGGATGCCCGCCGTCGCGCTGGCATGGCTAAAGGTCTGTAAGCCTATTTAGGTGACACTATAGAAGGGAGG
>ERZ1026876.272-NODE-272-length-33107-cov-9.885211_pt1 | contig 33107 bp, 20 predicted proteins | sample MGYA00380168_ERZ1026876 | MGnify/ENA primary metagenome ERZ1026876 (study PRJEB33269, sample SAMEA4719804) | human gut metagenome | biome: human-associated habitat; feature: organic feature; material: feces | place: Cameroon | collected 2013-10 ... | reverse complement strand
TGCAAAGGTACTGCTTTTCTTTGATAAAAGAAGAAAAGTTCTCCTTTTTCTTTTGCAGATACGATAGATTTTTGTAACTTTGCGCAAAAATCATAGTATATCAAGAACCCAAATAGATTTATGGCAAAAAGAGAATATGTAGAGGCCAACAAGCGTTGGCTGGAAGAAAAGGCTCAGGAGGAAGGTGTGAAAGCACTCCCTCGTGGTATATATTATAAGGTGTTGAAACAGGGAGACCCAAATGGGGCACAACCAGGCAAGCGTAGTATTGTGACAGCTCATTATACGGGTTGGACCATCAATGGCAAGAAGTTTGATTCCAGCCGTGGCGGAACTCCGTTTGCGATGCGATTGAGCGATCTGATAGATGGTTGGATTGTGGCGATGCAGCAGATGCATGTAGGCGACCAGTGGGAACTTTATATTCCTGCCGAAATGGGATATGGCAAGTTCTCTCAGCCAGGAATACCAGGAGGTTCTACTCTTATCTTTGAAGTTGAGTTGTTGGGTGTGGGATAAACTCACCTGTTGAAATCCCAAAGGTTCTCTATTCAATCTTTAAATAAAAGTCCCATACTATTCCAAGTATAGCCAGATGGCATTCTGCGAATAGTATGGGATTTCTTTTATGTTGCTTTTTGTTGTAGCTATTATTTCTGCTGTGATTTCAGCAAGTCGCGAATCTCTATCAGAAGTTTCTCCTCAGCACTTGGCTCTGGAGCTTTAGGTGCCTCAGGCTCCTTAGGCTCTTCCTTCTTCTTGGCTAACTTGTTGACAGCCTTGATGAGCATGAAGATACAGAAAGCTACGATAAGGAAGTCGAAACAGGTTTGGAGGAAGCTACCATAGTTGATGGTCGCAGTCTTGAATTCCTCTCCGGCAACCTGTACGGTAGGCAAGGTCAACTTGAGGTCAGCGAAGTTGACACCACCAATCAACCATCCGATAGGAGGCATGATGACATCATCCACAACAGAACTTACGATTTTGCCGAAAGCACCACCGATGATCACACCGACTGCCATGTCAAGCACATTGCCACGCATGGCGAATTCCTTGAATTCATTCAAAAATTTACTCATAACTTAATTCTTTTACTTTAGTTTATTTAAATGTTGATATAATTTTAGCATTTATACTTTGTCATTTCTTGCAAAATGATGATTTTTCCAATATATATAATAAGGTGTAAGGAATCATTGGGTTTGAATTCTTCATCCGATATGCATATTTCATTCTTGTGAAAGGATTGAATTTTGCAATATGGAGTTGTCAGTCTGGCATGTTAATTGCTTTTTTTATAGCAAGATTAAACCTCAACTATCCTTTTTTAACTTATTTAATACTCTTTTCGTGTGCAAAGTTAGAAAAAAATTAGTAACTTTGCGCTCGGAAAAAGAAAAAAATGCTTGAAAGCTTATTTTTTTGAATGTTTCAGCACTTCAGGATTGCTTGAGAGCTTAAAATATGGAATTATTTTAAACCATTAATTTTAAATATTAAACAAAATGACAAAAGTTGCTATTAACGGCTTCGGCCGTATCGGTCGTCTGGCTTTCCGTCAGATGTTTGAGGCAGATGGTTATGAGGTAGTTGCAATCAATGACCTTACATCTCCAAAAATGTTGGCTCATCTTCTTAAGTATGATACAGCACAGGGTGGCTTCGCTGGTAAGTATGGCGAGGGCAAGCACACTGTAGAGGCAACAGACAACTCTATCATCGTTGATGGTAAGGAGATCACTATCTACGCTAAGCCTAACGCAGCTGAGCTTCCTTGGGGTGAGCTTGGTGTTGACGTAGTACTTGAGTGCACAGGTTTCTATACATCTAAGGAGAAGGCTTCTGCTCACCTTACAGCAGGTGCTAAGAAGGTAGTTATCTCTGCTCCAGCAGGTAACGATCTCCCTACTATCGTTTACAACACTAACCACAAGACTTTGACTCCAGCTGATACAGTTATCTCTGCAGCTTCTTGTACAACAAACTGCTTGGCTCCAATGGCTGACACTTTGAACAAGTACGCAGCTATCCAGTCAGGTATCATGTCAACAATCCACGCTTACACAGGTGACCAGATGATTCTCGACGGTCCTCAGCGTAAGGGCGACCTCCGTCGTTCTCGTGCAGGTGCTCAGAACATCGTTCCTAACTCAACAGGTGCTGCTAAGGCTATCGGTCTTGTAATCCCTGAGTTGAACGGTAAGTTGATCGGTTCTGCACAGCGTGTTCCTACTCCAACAGGTTCTACAACTATCCTCGTAGCTGTTGTTAAGGGTAAGGACGTTACAGTTGAGGGTATCAACGCTGCAATGAAGGCTGCTTCTACCGAAAGCTTCGGTTACAACGAGGATCCTATCGTTTCTTCTGATATCATCGGTATGCGTTTCGGTTCTCTCTTCGATGCTACTCAGACAATGGTTAGCAAGATCGACGACGACACATATCAGGTACAGGTAGTTTCTTGGTACGACAATGAGAACTCTTATACTTCTCAGATGGTTCGTACTATCAAGTACCTCGCTGAGTTGAAGTAATACCGCTGAAGCGATTTACGACAATATATAGCCTGGCATTTTACAATGCCAGGCTTTTTTGTTATTTATTTTTTTATCTAATGGCATGAAGATTTATGGCATAAAGGCATACTGATTCTCCTTTTCTTGCCTTGTTCCTCTATTTTTTTTATTTCTTTGTTTGTCTGTATCGGAAAAATTTGTATCTTTGCGCCATGAAACATTCAATGATTACCATATTGGGTCCTACGGCAAGTGGAAAAACCAGCTTGGCTGCTGCCCTTGCTGCCCAGATTGATACCTTGGATGCCTCTATTTGGGGAGGCTCAACCAAAGGTGCTGAGATTATCAGTGCCGATAGTCGCCAGGTATATCGGGGCATGGATATTGGTACGGGAAAAGATCTTGAGGATTATACGGTAGAGGGTAAGCTGATTCCTTATCATCTGATAGATATCTGTGATGCCGGTACCAAGTATAATCTCTTCCAATATCAGCAGGACTTCTACGATGCCTATCTGGATATTACCCATCGTGGTGTACTTCCGATACTCTGTGGTGGTACCGGACTCTATATCGAGTCTGTCTTGAAAGGGTATCATCTTTCACCAGTTCCTCAAAATCCAGCTCTTCGTAGTTCTCTCGAAGGTAAATCACAGGAAGAACTGACAGATATGTTGGTGGATTTGAAGGCGAAGAATGGTTCTAATATGCACAATCGCACAGATGTAGATACTGCGCAGCGTGCCATCCGTGCGATTGAGATTGAAACTTACAATCTTGAACATCCGATGCCAGAGCGGGAATTGCCTGCGGTTGATTCTTTGGTGATAGGAGTAAGTATCGACCGTGATGCCCGCCGTGATAAAATCACCCATCGGCTGAAACAGCGTCTGGAGAATGGAATGGTAGAGGAAATCAAGGGACTCCTCGATCGTGGTATTCCTGCAGAAAACCTGTTGTATTATGGGTTGGAATACAAGTTTATCACAGAATATGTGATAGGAAAAACTTCTTATGAGGAGATGCTGAGAGGATTGGAAATCGCCATTCATCAGTTTGCCAAAAGGCAGATGACCTGGTTCCGAGGTATGGAGCGCAGAGGTTTTACCATTCATTGGATAGATGCACTTCAACCGATGGAGCAGAAGGTAGAACAGGTTCTTGAACTGATGAAATCTAATCAGTAGATATTTATATGATTGATAGATATTTGGATAAGTAATAGATGGATTTCTGATCGTAGGTACATTATTTATTATTATAGAGATTAATAGGCATTAATTATTATAGGAGAATAATCGACGTGGCTGTAAATGAAAATAAATGGGGCTTGCTCTATTGTCCTCGAGGAGGATGGAGGAGCAGTGCGCGCTGGACTAAGATAGAGAAAGTTTTGCGCCAACTTCATGTGGACTATGATTTCGTGCAAAGCGAGAATCAGAAGAGTGTAGAGCGTCTGGTTAAGATGTTTATCAACAATGGCTATAAGACTATCGTTATTGTGGGTGGAGATTCTGCATTGAATGATGCAGTAAACTGCCTGATGCAGGTAGATGCTTCCGTAAGAAACCAGATTGCGTTGGGTATTATTCCTAATGGACTGATGAATGACTTTGCTCATTTCTGGGGATTTGATGATAGTGATTACGAACAGACTATCAAATGGCTCCAGCAGCATCGTGTGCGCAAGATTGATTTAGGTTGTATCCGTTACCAGAACAAGAAGGGGGAAAACTGTCACCGCTATTTCCTCAATTGCGTGAATGTCGGTCTGATAGCTGCTATCATGAATCTGCGTCGCAAGACTCATCATGTATTCGGTTCCCGCACCCTGTCGTTCCTCTTCTCATTCGTGCTGATGATTTTCCAGCGATTAGACTATAAGATGCATATCCGCATCAATTCAGATGTCATCAAGCGTAGGGTGATGACGATGTGTGTGGGAAATGCGTCGGGATATGGACAGACTCCTAATGCGGTGCCTTACAATGGTCTCTTGGATGTCTCTGTAGTTCATCATCCAGGTATGACCCAGCTCTTTGAAGGCTTTTATCTTTTCGTCAAAGGTAAATTCCTGAATCATAAAAGTGTGCATCCGTATCGTACGAGAGAGGTGGTGGTAGAAGATTCTTCTCATGCGATGATTGGTGTAGATGGACGGTTGATGAAGACGCCAGTTGGACCTTACCGCATCACGGTTGAGCAGGAAGTAATCAACTTTCTGATACCGCAGTAGTCAGATTTATCTTATTTTACGAAAAATAAGAGGATGTGTCATAAGTCTATGGCGTAATCCAATCAATAAAACTATGAAAAAACGAAAAAGAGGATGTGTCATGGACTAATGACATACCCTCTTTTTTAAAATTGTGTGATTGTTGGCATTTGCTAACCCAAAACTGTGTGTTTTCTTAAAAGTGACTTAAAATAGGGGAAAATGAGCCTTTGAAAGCTTATAAAACATTAAATATAGCGATTTTCTTAAATTCTTTGCCAAAAAACTTTGTCGTTTCGCTTTTTTTCCTTACCTTTGGATGCAATAAAGTCAACAAAAATATTAAAAACCTTAATATAGATCTATGAGTTATCTAAAATTCGAAAAGGCCCTGATGACCAACCTACAGGAGTCATTGCCGAAGGAGTTGCTTAGAACCAACCGCTCGGGTGCTTATTCGTGCTCTACGATTGTTGACTGTAATACTCGAAAGTATCATGGTTTGCTGGTTGTCCCTGTTCCAGAACTGGATGGCGACAATCATGTATTGCTGAGTTCTCTCGATCCTACAGTCATTCAGCATGGCGCTGAATTCAATCTCGGATTGCACAAGTACCAAGGCAACAACTTTAGCCCGATGGGTCATAAATACATTCGTGAGTTTGATTGCGATAAGGTGCCAACAACGCTTTACCGTGTAGGTGGTGTCATCTTAAAGAAAGAGGTCGTTTTTCAGCATTATGAAGATCGCATCTTGATCAGATACACCATGGTGGATTGTCATTCTGCTACCACCTTGCGTTTCCGTCCATTCTTGGCATTCAGAAGCGTGCGTCAGTTTACCCATGAGAATGGAACAGCATCCCGTGAGTATTCTGCAGTGGATAATGGTATCAAGACTTGTATGTATGCAGGTTATCCAGACCTTTATATGCAGTTCTCCAAGAAGAATGAGTTTGTTTTTGCCCCAGACTGGTATCGTGGTGTGGAGTATCCTAAGGAGCAGGAGCGTGGCTATGCTTCCAATGAGGATCTCTATGTACCTGGTTATTTCGACATGCCAATCAAGAAGGGTGAGAGCATAGTTTTTGCTGCATCTACATCTGAAATCAAGACCAGTACATTGAAGAAACTCTTTGATAAGGAAGTGGCAGAAAGAGCCCCTCGTGACAATTTCTTCCATTGTCTTGTCAATGCTGCCCATCAGTTCCACCGTCGTGAGAAAAATGATGACCGATACATTCTGGCTGGTTATCCTTGGTTCAAGTGCCGTGCGCGAGATACATTCATCTCTTTGCCAGGTCTTACCCTCTCTATAGAGGAAAATGATTACTTTGAACTGGTGATGAAGACTGCCATGAAGGGTTATCAGGAATTCATGGAAGGAAAGGATATCACTGTGAATATTACCGAATTGGAACAGCCGGATGTTCCTCTCTGGGCAATCTGGGCTCTTCAGCAGTATGCTAAGGAAACCAGCAAGGAGGAATGTCTGAAGAAATATGGTAAGTTCATCAAGAGTGTCATGCTCTTTATCGAAGGCAATCACCATCCTAATCTGGAATTGCATCCTAACGGACTCCTTTACGCTGATGGTAAGAATAAAGCCGTGACATGGATGAACTCTACTGCCAATGGAAAACCTGTAGTTCCAAGAAGTGGCTATATTGTTGAGTTCAATGCGTTGTGGTACAATGCATTGTGCTTCTGTGCTGCTCTCTGCGAACTGGAAGGCAAGCAAGAAAGACAGCAGCATCTCCTGGAATTGGCAGAGAAGACTAAGCAGTCTTTCCTCGATACTTTCCTCAATGAGTATGGTTATCTCTATGACTATGTAGATGGCAACATGATCGATTGGAGTGTTCGCCCTAATATGATTTTCCCAGTCGCTTTCGACTATTCTCCTCTTTCTCAAGACCAGAAGAAGAAAGTGCTCGATATCTGTACACGTGAACTTCTGACCCCTAAGGGATTGCGCTCTCTTTCTCCTAAGAGTGGCGGTTATAATCCTGTCTATGTAGGTCCTCAGAGCCAGCGAGATTATGCATATCATCAGGGTACTGCATGGCCTTGGCTCGGCGGTTTCTATATGGAGGCAAGTTTGAAACTCTACAGAAGAACCCGATTGAGCTTCATCGAGCGCCAGATGGTGGGATATGAAGATGAAATGTCTTATCATTGTCTCGGTACCATCAGCGAACTCTTTGATGGCAACCCACCATTTGCTGGACGTGGTGCCATTTCCTTTGCCATGAATGTGGCAGAGATTCTGCGTGCACTCGAATTACTCGATAAGTATCAATATTAATAAGGAGGACTGCTATATGAAAGTATTAATGTTTGGATGGGAGTATCCTCCTCATGTATTTGGAGGTTTGGCTACTGCTAACTTTGGTATTTCTCAGGGCTTGCATGCCCAGGGTGACATTGAAACCATACTCTGTCTTCCTCATCCTTTCGGTGATGAGGACCGCAGTGCTTGTAAGATTGTGGCCATGAACAGTGTGCCTATCGCCTGGCGTGATGTCAATCATGATTACGTACAGCAGCGAGTAGGCAATATTATGAATCCGGACGACTATTTCCGTTATCGCGATCATATCTATGCCGACTTCAACTATATGAATGTCAACGACCTCGGATGTATGGATTTTGCTGGTGGTTATCCATCCAATCTCCACGACGAGATCAACAACTATAGCATCATTGCTGGTGTGGTAGCTCGAAGTGAGGAATTTGATATTATCCATGCTCACGACTGGCTGACTTTCCCTGCTGGTATTCATGCCAAGAGGGTGAGTGGTAAACCATTGTGCATTCATGTGCATGCTACCGATTTCGACCGTAGCCGTGGTAAGGTAAACCCTACCGTTTATTCCATCGAGAAGGATGGTATGGATAATGCTGACTGTATCATGTGTGTATCTGAGTTGACCCGACAGACGGTCATCAATCAGTATCACCAGGATCCACGTAAGTGCTTTGCTATGCACAATGCCGTATATCCATTGAAGCAGGAGTGGCAGGACATCCCTCGTCCTGATCATAAGGGCAAGGAGAAGGTGGTTACATTCTTGGGGCGTCTCACCATGCAAAAGGGACCAGAGTATTTTGTAGAGGCTGCCAATATGGTGCTTCACCGTACTCGTAATGTGCGTTTCTGCATGGCTGGTTCTGGAGATATGATGGACCAGATGATTTATCTTGCTGCAGAGCGAGGTATTGCCGACCGTTTCCACTTCCCTGGTTTCATGCGCGGCAAGCAGGTATATGAGTGCCTGAAGGATTCCGATGTCTATGTCATGCCTTCTGTGAGTGAACCTTTCGGTATCTCTCCTCTGGAGGCCATGCAGTGTGGCACACCTACCATCATTTCCAAGCAGAGTGGTTGTGGTGAGATTCTCACCAACTGTATCAAGGTAGATTACTGGGATATTCATGCCCTTGCAGATGCCATCTACAGTATCTGTCATAATGAGAGTCTTTTCGACTATCTTTCTGTGGAAGGCAAGAAGGAAGTTGACCAGATTACCTGGGAAAAGGTGGGTGCCCGCATCAGGGACTTATACCTTAAAACCTTAGGATGGAAGTAGGGACGGAAGGAAGCAATTCCCCGTCTTAACTGAACACAAAAATCAAATTTCAATTATCAAAGTTACAAATTATGAAGACAATTTGTTTATATTTCGAGATACATCAGATTACCCATCTGAAACGCTACCGCTTCTTCGACATCGGTACTGATCATTATTACTATGATGATTACGAGAATGAGCGTTCCATCAGCGAGATAGCTGAGAAGTCATATATGCCAGCGCTCAATGCCCTGTTGGAGATGATCCATCAGAGTGACAAGTATTTCAAGGTAGCCTTTTCACTCTCAGGAGTCGGCATGGAACAGTTGGAAATGCATGCTCCTCAGGTATTGGAAAAATTGCAGGAACTGAATGCTACCGGTTGTGTAGAGTTCCTCGCAGAGCCATATTCTCATGGTCTTGCCTCTCTCGTCAATGAGGATAGCTTTGCCAAGGAGGTTAAGCGTCAGGCTTCTAAGATCAAGGAATATTTCGGTAAGGAGCCAACTGTGCTTCGTAATTCATCACTCATCTACAGCGATGATATTGGTTTGCAGGCTTCTCAGATGGGCTTCGAAGGTATGTTGACCGAAGGTGCCAAGCATGTATTGGGCTGGAAATCTCCACACTATGTTTATCACTGTCCGATAGCTCCAAATCTGAAGCTTTTGCTCCGTGATATCCGTTTGAGTGATGATATTTCTCTGCGTTTCAATAATAGCAGTTGGGATGGTTATCCACTCTTTGCTGATACCTATATTAATGAGATAGCAGCTTTGCCACAAGAAGAGCAGATTATCAATATCTTCATGGAGTTGTCTGCCCTTGGTATTGCCCAGCCATTGTCCAGCAATATCCTCGAGTTCTTCAAGGCATTGCCAGAATGTGCTCGCCAGAAGGGCATCACCTTCTCTACACCTTCAGAGATTTGCAAGAAGATGAAGTCTGTGGGCGAGTTGAATGTACCTGATACATTGAGTTGGGTGGATGAGGAGCGCGATGTCAGCACATGGCTCGGAAATCCGATGCAGCGCGAGGCTTTCAACAAGCTCTATAGTGTAGCCGACCGTGTACGTATTGCCAATGATCCTCGTATCAATCAGGACTGGGATTACTTGCAGGCGAGCAATAACTTCCGTTTCATGACTACCAAACCAAGCAATGTAGGTCTTGACCGTGGTATCTATTCAAGTCCATTTGATGCTTTCACAAATTACATGAACATCCTGGGCGACTTCCTCAACCGAGTAAACTCTCTCCATCCAGAAATGGACAATGAGCAGCTCGATAATTACATGACCAGTGTAACCAATATGGAGGAGGAGATAGAGATGAAGGATAAGGAAATCACCCGTCTCCAGGCTAAGTTGGACAAGATAGAAAAGGAAGTAGAGAAACTGCGTGAAGCACAGAAGCCAGCCAAGGCAGCTGCTACAAAGAAGGCTGCTACAAAGAAGGCACCTGCTAAGGCTGCAGCCAAGCCAGCTGCCAAACCTGCAGCCAAGAAAACTACTGATAAGTAAAAATGAGATTCTTCAGGAAATCCCTGAAGAAAAGAAATTATAAAACAAGAGTGTATCTTCTGACATTTTTAGAAGATACACTTTTTTTGAATATAAACGTATAAAAAGCGCTTCATCTGATGGAAGATGGGCGCTTTTTTATGCATTTGTTCGTAAACGTTTACGTTATTTTGTGTATGTAATTGCATTGACCTTTTGAGAATTTTTCATACCTTTGCGGCATAACAAACCTACAGAATAACTAAGGAGCCGCTTAATAACAACGGAACCAAGTCATGATGAATAAGGTGAGTTCGTATGAAAACTGAATAAAATCGAAATTAAGTTCAGCTTAAAAACTTGAAATAATAATAACCTAAAACAGAAGTTTATGTATCAACAACTGAAACGTGTCAGTATGGCACTGGCTTTAGGCTCTGTTTGTTTTGGTGCATTTGCACAACAGAAAACAATCAAGGGTACAGTGAAGGATTCTAATGGCGAACCAATGATCGGCGTTAGTGTTGTTCCAGAGGGTATGGCAGGCTCAGGCTCTGTCACCGATTTGGATGGTAACTTTTCTATTAACGGAGTTAATCCATCAACAGTTCTCAAATTTACCTATATCGGTTACAAGGAAAAGAAAGTAAAGGTAGGTGCACAGAACTCAGTCGATATCGTTATGGAGGAAGACAACAATTCTCTGGATGAATTGGTTGTCATCGGTTATGGCGTAGTGAAGAAACGCGATTTGACAGGTTCTGTCGCTTCCATCAAGTCTGACGATCTTAAGAATGTGGCTTCGTCCAATGCGATGCAGGCGATGCAGGCTAAGATTCCTGGTATGGACTTGCAGCAGTCAAGTGGTGAGTCTGGTTCTGGCGTAAGCATCAATCTCCGTGGTGCCCGTTCTATGTTGGCTTCCAATAATCCGTTGATTCTTGTGGATGGTGTGGCTTATGGTTCTACACTCGACATCAATCCATCTGATATTGAGTCTATGGAGGTATTGAAGGATGCTTCTTCTACTGCTATCTATGGTACCCGTGGTGCCAATGGTGTTATCATCATTACTACCAAGCGTGGTAAGGCTGGTAAGACTTCAGTAGGATTCAATTTCTACAACTCTTTCAACAGTGCTACTAATGCAGCGCATTCTATGTACGGTGCAAAGGAAGTACAGCGCCTGATAGACAAGAGTGCTTATTCGACTTGGTATAAAGGTGCTGACAAGACTTTGGAGGCTTACAATACCGTGCTCGGCAGCATCACTCCTGAAAGTGTACTGACCAATAAACTGGATGATGGTACATCTACATTCGATATTTATAATGATGGCTCCTATACTGATTGGGGCGATTTGCTCTTGAAGAACAGTACCTCTCAGAACTATGAAGTAAATGTAGCAGGTGGTAGTGAAAAGACCAATTTCAATATTTCCTTGGGTGCCATGTACGATCGTGGTTTGATGAAGAACGATCAGATGAGCCGCTACAATGGTAAGGTGAATATTGACCATCGCATCAATAAGGTTGTGAAGGTAGGATCCAGTTTGCTCTTTACTTATAAGAACTGGAATCGTCGTAATTCCGGTGTTTACAACCAGGCTTTGAAGATGACCTCCATTACTCATCCATATTTGACAGATGGAACCATCAATGCCACTCCAAACCCTTGGTATGCAGCTCACTGTTCTCCATTGCTGGATGATGTGGATGGTGCTTATCAGAATAATACCGAGTCAACTCGTTTCTTCGGCAATGCTTATGTGGAAGTTGCCCCTCTAAAGGGCCTGAACTTACGCTCTATGTTTGCTGTTGATAGAAGCGACTCCCGCAATGGTTTGTATCAGGACTATCAGAGTCAGCAGAGATACCAGTCTCCTTCTACCAGCTATATCCGTCAGATCAGAAACAACTCTACCGCGATTACATGGGATAATACCATCAATTACAATACTACGATAGCAGAGAAGCATGATTTGACAGCATTGCTTGGTCATGAGTTGACCCAGACTGTGACAGAAAGTTCTACCGTGGGCGGTGATGCAGGAGCTACTCATTATTATGAGAGTGGTTACAATGATCTGTCTAAGATCCTTTCTCCTGTGACAACTTCTACATACGTCAAGACTTCCATGTTGTCATTCTTCGGACGTCTGAACTATTCTTATGCCAGCAAATATCTGTTGACCGCTTCACTTCGTGCTGATGGTTCATCTACTTTGGCAAAGGGTCACAAGTGGGGTTACTTCCCATCTGTAGCAGGTGGTTGGAGAATGATCGAGGAGAGTTGGTTGAAAGACCAGAAAGTATTGAGCAACTTGAAACTTCGTGCTTCTTGGGGTATTTCTGGTAATGCAGCTATTGATGCTTATTCAACTTTGACATCACTGAGTGCCAATACCTATTATTACTATTTGGGCAACACAGATGTATCTGGTAAGATTCCAAGCCAGTTGGGTAATCCTAACCTGACATGGGAGAAGACCTCATCATTCAACCTTGGTCTCGACTTCGGTTTCCTCGATGGCCGTATCAGCGGTAGCATTGATTACTATTGGAACCATACCTACGATTTGTTGTTCTATAAGACAGCACCTGCATCATCATTCCCTACCGTTATCGACAATATCGGTAAGACAAAGGGACAGGGTCTTGAGATCTCTTTGATGACAGATATCATTCGCACCAAAGACTTCGACTGGACAGCCAACTGGTCTTACTCTCATTTCAAGGATGAGATTACTGAGTTGACAGGTGGTGTTGATAAGTACGTATCTGGTACCAAGGGCTTGTTCGTAGGCAATCGTGTAAACGCATTCTATGATTACAAGGTACTCGGTGAGTGGGGTATTGGTGAGTTTGATCAGTATGTAGAAGACTTTAAGGCTGCACATGAAGGCAAGAAGCCTGGTTGCACAGGTACCAAGGGCTATGGTACACCAGGTTCTCCAAAGATTTTGGATAAGGATGGTGATGGCACTATCAGTTCTGACGACCGTGTACTCTACAACCAGGATCCTAACCATGTATTCGGTATGACCAATACATTCACCTATAAGGACTTCTCACTCTCAGTACAGTTGATGGCTCGTTTGGGCGGTTATATTTCATACGCAATGAATGAGCAGTTGAACTTTGAGTCTGCTAACTGGGGTGATGCTATCGATTATTGGACACCAACCAATACCGATGCCAAATTCCCTAACCCAGGTTTGGATACAAATTCCAGCAAGATCTGGTCAACTTACAAGTCTGCGTTCACATACGAAAAGGCTGATTACTTCAAGATTAAGGACATCACCCTTTCTTATAATGTGCCAGCTAAGTGGTTGCATACTATCGGTATGAATAAGGCTCGAGTATATTGCTCAATGAAGAACTTCATGACATGGAGTAAGATTGACAACTACGACCCAGAGCGTGGTGGTAGCATCTCATTCCCTATGCAGAAGCAGGTTGTAATCGGTCTTAATGTAGAATTCTAAAAACATCGAATCAATTATGAAAACAAAGATATTATTCATGGCAGCGGCATCTTCTATGATGTTGGGACTTACCTCTTGTTCTGATTTTCTGGAAGAAGAGAATAAAGTGGGTGAAACTGCCGGTTTGGCATATAAAACTCCTGCTGGTCTGGAAGGTCTTGTAGCAAACTGCTACACCTTTGCCCGTGGCTGGTATGGTAAGGAAGCAGGTTTAGGTTTGAGTGAAATGGGTACCGACCTCTTCTATTATGGTTATGATAACAAGCAGAAGAGCCTTTGCTCCTACAATTTCAATGCGGCAGCATTGGAAAACAATGTGGCAGATAACCCTTGTCTTGATAATTATTGGGAACTTTTCTATAGTGCTACAGATGTCTGCAACAATGCCATTAAGTATGTAAATGATGCAAACTTCTTGGGTGAGGATCTGAAGAACCGTTATCTGGGTGAGGCTTATTTCCTGAGAGCTTTCTATTATTTCCACATGGTTAACACCTGGGGAGCTATCCCATATAATTCTGAACCAGTAACAGCTCAGAATTTCAATCCTACCAGAATGCCTGAGAACGAAGTGTTCGGTAAGGTATTGGACGATTTGGATGAGTCTATCGCTAAGTTCGAGGCTGCAGGTTACAAGACCAAGGCTGATGGACGTGCCAACTATTGGGCAGCTAAGGCTTTGAGATCAAGAGTATTGCTTTATGCAGCATCCTGGTTGGGTGGCCAGTTAGGTCAGACCGTCAAGGGTGGCAATTATGATGGTAAAGACAAGAATGCTCTCTATACAGCTGCTCAAGCAGATGCAGAGGATGTTATTGGCGCACGCGATTATGCAAGTCTTGACAATGACTACAAGCATGTATGGACGATGGCTAATGAGAGCTACAATACCAATCAGGAGGCGCTCTTCGGTGTAACCTATTCTCAGGACATCAAGACCAATGTCAACTGCATTCCTTACCGTTATCGTTTGGAAGGTGGTAGTCCAATGCAGTACAATAGTTTGATTACCCGTACAGGTTATAGTCGTGGTGGTAATGCCATGTTGCTGATGTTTGTTTCTATGTGGAACAATGGTGCTAACGACTTAGGTGGCAATGGTCAGAAAGATACACAGGTGTTCTGGCGTATAGCTGCCGGCAAGACAACCATCAAGAGTAAATTAACTGGAAAGAATGTAGAATGTGGCGCAGCTTATTCTCCATACGGACGTGGATTCACCCGCTATTTGCCTTCATTGCACTTATGGAACTTGTTGGAGAAGCATAAGACAACCGATCAGCGTTCAGAAGCAACTTTGCTTGATCACTATGATATAGCTTCACCTGATTTGGCTAAGAATTCAAAGAATTATCCAGAGTTGCAGGATACCGCTATTTACTATTGTCCAATGGATGGAGATTCTCCAGAGGGTCAGGCTATGCAGGCTTGGGCAAAGAACAGATACCGTATCCAGTTTATGGCAGGTGGTGACATCCCTGTTTACACATCTATGGATGAGGCTACAGCCAAGCCAACAGAGGCTGCTGTGAAGACTTCTAAGGTTTATGGTGATGAACGTTACAACCTGTATAAGATTGCAGGTTGGTGCTCATTCCCTGGCATCAAGAAGTTCTTGGACGATGTTTATGATCCAAACTACCCAACTCATGACATCTCCAGCCGTGATGCTATCGTGATGCGTATCCCAGAGATGTATCTCATTAAGGCAGAATGCCAGTTGGCTCTCGGTGATGGTGGTGCAGCCATGGCAACTATCAATCAACTCCGTAAGGCGCGTGCTATCGAGGGTAAGGATAATACCTTGAGTGGTAATGCAACCATTGATACCATCCTTGAGGAGCGCGCTATTGAGTTCTGCGGTGAGCAGATGCGCTGGTTTGATTTGAAGCGTACAGGTAAGCTTTACGAGTACGTACAGAAGTATAATGCACAGGCAGCTGACAACTTGAAGGCTGATGTCAGCAAGCATTATCTCTATCGTCCAATCCCACAGAATGAGATTGACGCTGTTCAGAACTTCACCACAGAGGTGAACAGTACGACAGGTTTCTGGCAGAACCCAGGATACTAATAGATATTTTTGGTTAGAAACACACTTGTTTTGGGCGAGTATCATCGAGGGATGGTGCTCGCTTTTTTTTATTCTTAGATACTTTGGCAAGTATCTTAGGATAGTTTAGCAAGTATCTTAGGATACTTTAGCAAGTATCTTAGGATACTTTTTAGTGTTTTACTCAAACAAAATCCCCCAGCCAAAATTAAATGGCTGGGGGATGTTTTTTGAGTGATATAGTGTTTTATTACTTTGCAATATACTTTCTGTTGTTGTGGATATAAATACCCTTGTTGAGAGCCTGCAAATCGCTTGTAGAAGCGTTCTTGATTACCAGGCGACCGCTGAGGTCATAGACGTTGTTGTCATTCTTAACTTTTACATCGGATGTAATACCTTTGATACCATTAGTATTATTCTTTGTTCCTTTGAGGGTGATAACCCATGCAGCTTGAGCATCCTGTGGAGTAAAGGTCATGACTCCTGTCGCAGGTGTAGCTAATGTAATATCGTAACTGGTGTCTGTGCTTGTGGTTGTAGTACGGCTTGGAAAGCTGTATTTGTCAGAAGCATAATTGACACCATCTAATTCTGATAAGTAGCAATTCTTATTATCTTCATTAGTATAACCAGCGAATGTAGCAGATGTAATTGTTACGTTTTCTGGTAAGTTGATCGTAAACTTTATTCCTTTGCTATACTTGATAGTATTGCTTTTAGCAGTGGCATAAGCTTTGCTGGAAGTGATGGAACAACCATTGTTGAAATTCCATGTGGTTTCTGTTGAACCATTTGACAAATTGCAGGTGTTTGCAGCTAAAGTATATGTTACGTTTTCTGTTTCTCCAGGGGTAGGATCTACTGTTGAGTTTCCGGTATAATCACCTGTGAGATTATTTACTTCATATTGGGTAGCAATAAGCTTTCCATCCTTGCTATTTGTAATCTTGCAACCATTCTTAAATGTTATACCATCCACAAATGCAAGGAACATACCTTTTTTTGCTTCTACTTGAACATTATCAAAGGTTATGTTCTTAACATAGCTTTCTGGCAAACCATAGATGTAGATAGGGAAATATCCCTTCGCACTTGTGTTGTATGGAGTACCTGTAGATGTCACATTCTGGATGAGAATATCGCGGAAGGCAGGTGTCTTTGTGTTTACTTCAGCTGCAGTTGCTTCAGATGGAATTGGCTTTGTGCTCAGATTGTACCAAGTTTCGATATAGATAGGATTTCTCACTCCTGTCATTGTACAATTTCGGAAGATGAGGTTATATACATCGCCACTTCTATCACGTTGTGATTTCAAGCGGAATCCACTATCTGTATTATTGAACGTGAGGTCCTCATAAATAATGTCATGCATATTATTGGTGAAACTGCCAAATGATGCACCATGTCCTGTACCCATTTTACAGTTCCATACGTGCACATACTGAGCATTATCATCGCAAACTACGTTATCGTCACCAGTACTGATGTTACAGTCGTAGATGTTTACATGGTGTCCCCAAATAGAGATACCATCTGTGTTGTGTGATGGTTGCTCTGTCTTTGTATCTGAGGCAGGATTATAAATAGTCACATCATGGATAGTTGCATGGCTTGCCTTACCACTATTGCTGATAGTAAGATTTACACCTGGGGTGTTCTGAATCTTTATATTTCTAACCATGAAACGAGAACCCTGTTCGAAACGGATCATAGCTCCTGGATTGAAAGTTTCTTTGTTGTCGCGAGCCTTCCACCATCGAGTTCCTTGTCCATCAATGATAGATGTTTCGCCTTCACCTTCGATAACAATATCGGTTTGTTTTCTGTCCTTACAACCAATAAAGATAGTCTTGTTGTTAGGAGCCTTGCCATATTCCACGAGCTTCAGGGTAGCACCTGCACAAAGGTGGAGGATGGTCTTCGCCTTGATGCTAAGCACCTCTGTTTTACTTGTCATCTGGTCTGTGCTACCAAACATCCAAGTACCAGCAGGAATTACGACCATACCGCCAGTAGTAGGAACAGCATCCAGGGCTTTCTGAATGGCCTTGGTGTTATCTGCTGCCGATGTAGATGCACCATACTTTACGATGTTAAACGTATTTGCTGATGTGATGGCTGGCAACTTTGGTAATTCTACAGCTGTCCATCCCTCAGGAGTATTCTGGGCATTTTGCTCAGAAGTAATACCAGTAAAAGTCTGGGACTTGGCAATGCCTGGCAGAGCCAAGAGTGCTGAAAGCACGATAGTTTTGATGATTGATTTTTTCATTGTAATTTAGGCTAAATTTTATTTGTGGCAAAATTACAACTATTCTTTATAATATAAGGTATAATCATCTCAAAATAATACGAAAACGATTGCGTATTAGTAGAAGAAGAGGTTGAATTCGCATTAAAACTTTGCCCCTTTATTAAGTATTTGGATTTTATTCACGGATTATTGGTATTTTCCCGATAATTCTTTTTTGTAATCTAAGGATAAGTCTTTAGGGCATATAAAACCGCTCTCCAATGCTTTCACTTTTGGAGAGATGTAATATTTTCGGGAGTAGAGTCTTGTGAATTAGCTCTAATGTTATTCATCAGGGCTTTCATTCCAGCTTTGATAGCTTCGGAAATACTTATATTATTAAGCTTAGCGTATAACGCTGCTTCATTATAAGTTGTATTATCTAGATAAATTGTTGCCATATTTGTAATATTATAAGTTTATTTTCTGCAAAGATACGCTTTTTCTTCTAAACTTCCAAGGAAATCAAAAAAAAAGTGCAACGCTCAAGTCGAACATTGCACTTTCCATGTGTTTATGAATTTAATTTCTTTATTTCCTCTATAGATAATCCTGTAGATTGGGAAATGATGTCTATTGGTGTATTTAAAGCAAGAAGTTTGAGGGCGATTCTTTCAGTTATTCCTTTTCTTAGTCCATCTTGATATCCCTCATCACGGCTGGTATCGAAGAGACTTCTCATGTGTCTTACGGATTCTAAATTGCGGAAATAGGTACGTCTATCTTCCTGGGAGAGAGACTCCACACGTAGAAATTCACGTGCTTCTGGTAATCCTGGAGCAGTAGCTTTTGAACTGATAGAGCCTGTTTTAAGAAATTCCATCCATTCATCAAGTGAAGTGGTCGCTACCTTGTTATAAACATTGACACGTAGTATGTAAAATTCTGGGAACAAGTCAGCAGGCGTCTTCATTGATTCCAAATCTTTATCCTTGATGCCAAAGAAATTTTCTTTCTGTCTGCTGGAGAGTTTAAGTGTATCATGTGGTTCGTGTTCACCGACGAACTCGGTTTTGCCATGGTAAACATAATCTTTTCCTTGTCCCAGATTAAAATAGACAATATAGATGGAATACACCTTGCGAATAGCTCCGTATGCTTTGCCAAGATTGATATACTCTGTTATCACCTTAGATGCACCATAGCGCAGTCGGTGGTAATAGGTTATTTCATGACAGTTTTGTACTTCAATGATGCATAATTGCCTATCTTCGCCTTCAACCAGAATATTTGCTTGTTTATATTTATCGTCCCCGTATTCTTGGTTGTTTTCGCTTTCCAGAAAGCGGAGAATCTTAAATTTCTTTCCAAGTAATGAAGACAGAAAACCTTCAAGCACAACATAGTTAGCTTTGTTGCGCAGCAGACGTTTCATCGCCCAGTCGAATCTTATATAGTTTTCTCCGTTCATTGTCATTTCTTATTTGCTTAATACTTCGCTGCAAAGATAATTTTTTTTATTTTCTTAAACAGATTACAAAAAAATGGAGTAGGGAGATCTTTTAATTCTCTGCTTCGAAGAATGTTTTAATATAATCTATAAGATTAACTACATACACTTTTGGAAAATCTATTTCTTTTAGTATGTCATAGTGACGATCATTTGTGATGATGCATTTTGCATGTGCGGCGATAGCACAGTCTACAAATTTATTGTCATCAGGGTCTAATTCAATTAATCCAAAATGATAGTATGGATTGATTTGGATAGTAAAAGGGCTATTAATAAGAGTTTTTACAACTAATTCAGCAGTTTCTGTCCCAATCAGTTTTTGTAGGATTTCTATATATTCTTCTAAGATTTCATTTGATATACATAATATATCTTTGCCCTTCATTAAATTGTCCCAAAGGCAATGGTATTTGCTTTTGGGAGATATAATCTGGATAAGACAGTTTGTGTCAAGGACTAATCTACTCATAATTTATAGTTTGTGTAAGTCCATATTTGCAATTTCATCCAAGCGTTCTTGGTTAAGAACTCCAGAATTCCAAAGTTCGTCTAAAGACTTATTCATTTTCTCATAATAGTAGTTGAACAAGACCTCTTTGAGTTCTTGCAATCCTTTCTCTGTATTATCTGCACTAAACATTCTCAGAAGATGAATCTGAGTAGGATTGAGTGTTGTTGTCATTTTTTTCATATTCTTCTTGTTTAGTATTCAACTATTTTCTGCAAAGATACGCTTTTTCTTCTAAACTTCCAAGAAAATCAAAAAAAAAAGTGCAATGCTCAAATTTGAGCATTGCACTTTAATATGATTGATAGTAGGATTACTTCCACTTAGAAGCACCAGCCTCACTGTCAAGGTTTGTATTGAACTTGAATTCTCCATTTGCAGGATTTGTCCAAAGGTCAGTCTCTGAACCCTTGAAGTCGATGAGACCATCAATACCGTATGTAGTAGCGTCTGCACCGATAGGTGTGTAAGCAAAGTTAGTCTTGTATGAACCTGCAACAGAAAGCACAGTGCTTGCACCATTCAGAAGAACACTTCCCTTAGCTCCTGGAGTGTAAAGTTGAAGCTTTGCTCCTGCACTTCCATCAGTTGCCATAGAAGGACCAAAGATGCTATTGGTGATGTTCAAGTTTGCAGCATTTGTTGCGAAACGGAACAATGGTGTGTTAGCATTTGCTGTAGTCTCCATTGGAGCATAGCAGAATGTACAGTTGTTTACATTTACAGTAGGAGTCTCAACTGTCTTACGCAAGTCGCAAAGCATAATAATGTTTGTAATAGTACAATCATCGAATGTTACGTTGCGGAAATCTCCACCCTTATCTGCGATGGTTACAACACCCTGATCACCGACACCATCAATGGTACAACCCTTGAATGTAATGTTCAGGAAGTTGTCGTTGTTCTTCTGACCTCTGATTACACCACGGAAACCGCGGATATAGCAATCGTTGAAGATGAGTTCACTGATGGTAGAACCAGTACCGCTGACATTGATAACCTGACGTCCACCGAAGCTCTTATCTGTACCAGCGAGGAACGCATCCTTATCAGCTTGCTTATCGCTAATCATATCGATGCTTTCGAACTTCACCTTGTCAATGTTTACACCCTTCTTGACGTTCATACCGCCAGAGAATGTGAACTGAGCGTTACCGCCCAATGTCATGCCAGTAATGAAGGTAACATTGCGGTCGAGACTGATAGAGCTGTTGACCTTGTATTCCTGTTCACCACGGAGGATGACAGTCATGCCGTCCTTAACCATCTCCCAGAACTCTGCAGTTTTCAATGTATCCTTTGCTTCCTTAGCATCCCAGTTACGGGTATCAAGCCACATGCCGACTCCATACTTTTCGTCGAAGTTAACACTTGCCTTGGTAGTTGCTGTTGTTTTACCAGCATAGGTGGTATTATTGAAGTCAGAAGAACTGTCGTATGTCTTGAATGTGTATGAGGTTTCTGGCTGCAAGCCATAGACATCTACATATCCCTGAGCATATTCGGCATCGCTAACTTTAACCTTAATAGTATCTTGGTTTTCTGCGTCTTCAGCAGGGCAAGCCATTACATACTTGATTTTCTGACCACCTTCTGACCAAGATACACGAGCAGCGTTATCAATAGCCTTGGCACCAGAAACCTTTGTTGGGTAGTTGATGCTCTGAGCCTTTACCTCATAGTACTCTGATTCCTTGTTATCGCTAATGCACTTGATTCTAACACCATACTTTTCGTCCCATCCTAAGTCATCGAATGTATAGTTGTCATCTTCTGTAGTGGCTTTCTTGATAACTTTCAGGTGATTTGTGCCATCCTCATCTGTAGATGTCACAAGTCCCAATTCCAACTCATAACCTGTAGCACCCTGGATCTTGTCCCATTCTACCTTCAGGCTATTTGAGTTGACAGTTGCGCTTGCTATTGGACGGAACAAACGAGGTGCATCGCCCAAGTTGTCATCGTCGCTACAGCTTACCATCGTGGTTCCAACTGTAGCAGCAAAAAGCATAGTCAATATATATTTATTGTATTTCATAATTACTTACTTTCTTTAATTTGTTATAAACAACATTGCTTGTTTACTTGTTGCGAATAGCATAACCATCGTTAGACAATACGCCGTTTGAAGAAGCGATGTTGTCCTTAGGGATAGGCAGAATGTATGGAGTTACCTTTTTGCGGAGAGGCTCCATATCTTCAGAACCTGTTGTTACAACTCCGTCTGTCAAACCAAACCATGAGTATAAGAAAGACTCATTCATGATTCCCTTCTTGATCTTATTGCCATCAGCATCTTTTCCATACTCTGTTTTTGTTGTAGGATCTGTATCGCTAACAGACATATAAGTATCCAAGAACTTGATGTATTTCAAACCATCGAAAGTAGCTCCTGCAGTCTTGATATCATCATCAGCAAGTGTTTCTGCCTCTTTATATGGACTTGCATTATTATCACGATAAGTGAAATAGTTGTTCTCGAACTGAACTTCGCCATTTACATAGTTGTAGTAGAGGCGTGGTGCGATACCCATGTCAACAATTTCCTTATTCTTGTCGTAGATGAATTCACCATTCTCCAAACGAAGTTGGTTATAGTTCATTGTTACGTCACGAACCCACTCCAAAGTATTAACAATGGCGTCTGAGTAGTAATTCCAACGGATGAGGTCGAATTTACGTATGCACTCGCCACCAAACTCCCAAGCACGCTCGTTGATGATAGCTTTCTTGAAAGAGTCGTGATCGTTGAGATTGTCAACGTATTCATTCACCATCTCGTTCTTGTTGGTTGCATTTACAAAGGCACGGTTACGAACTCGCTTCAACATTTCCTTTGCCTCAGCAGTAGGACCATTGTTGATTTCGTTGTCAGCCTCAGCGAGGAGCAACAATACATCAGCATATCGGAGAATAGGGAAGTTGATACCTGTACCCTTAGATTCAACGTTATTGACACTCAAATCCATGCGGCACCATTTTGCTGGCTGGATGTTGACACCATCCACTGCGGCCTGCTTGCTGTCGTACAACCAGCGGTAGTTAGCGCAGGTTGCATTCAGACGCTGGTCTTGTGCGTTGAATGAGCATGCATAGCTTGGAGTCAGGTTTGTATAAGTAGTACCAGCACCCTTAGAACTTGAAACTACGCTCAAGCCAAGGCACCAACCGATGTCACCACCTGAGTTTGGCACATAGCCCATCTCGAATAATACATCACCATTAGCTGGGTTGCAGCCGTTGATTTCATTATCAAAGATCTGCTTGAAGTTGTTGTTGAGCTGACGGTCCTTCAAGGAAATCAACTTCTTGGCATAAGACTTAGCAACCTTATAGTAATCGTCTGCAGAAGTTGCAGTAGCCTCGTTGCCGTTCTCATCTACATAATGTACTGTATATTCGTCGCCTGTACCTGTGCTGCGAGCCATTGTACCATCAGCCTGCATAGAATAACCTGCACGGAACATAGCCAACTTGGTGATGAAACCAAGAGCGAACTCACGGTTCATACGCTCTACTGTAGCTTTGCTGCTCCACTGCATCTCACCCTCGTTGTTGATGAGGTCCTGAATCAAGTGGGTATAGATGATGTTCTTGTCTGTACGTGGATCATTGTGCATATCGTCCTTAGATGTAGGAGTTGTAGCAAATGGCACGTCACCCCAGAAGTTACACATCAAGAAATACCAGTATGCACGAAGACAGATAGCTTCACCATGAAGTTGCTTCATATCTGCATCTCCATTCTTGTAAGCATCGCTTGCCTCGATACCCTGAATGCACTGGTTAGCGAAGTCGATGGCTTTCTGGGTGTTGTTCCAGCAGTTCTTGATATCACCGAAGTATGATGGGTTCAGTGCCCAAATACCACGACGTGTTGTCTCTGAGGCTTGAGCTTTCTTGACGAAACCAATCTCGACATCCGTATTCTGCATCCAATTGGTACCCATACGTGAGGTATAGGTGTCCTCAGTGAAGTAGGAATATACATTGTCTACCATCTTGCGGGCATCTGTTGGATTTGAACACAGGTAACTTAAATTATCAGTAGATAAAGTTTCTGTGTCCAATAAGTCACTACAAGAGTTTAAACTGGCTCCTGCAATGATCATTGAAATATATAGAAATATACGTTTCATAATTTGTATCTTGTTTTCTTTAGAATGAAATGTTTACACCTGCTGTCCAAGAGAATGACTTAGGATATGATGAGAAGTCAGCACCTGGAGTCAAACCACTGGTCTTGCTACCACGGATAGAAGAGTTAACCTCTGGGTCATAACCTGAGTAACTTGTCAAGCAGAACAAATTAGTCAATGTGCAGTACAAGCGCAAAGAACTGCATGCAAATTTCTGGGTCCACTGCTTAGGGAAAGTGAAACCTACTGTCAAGTTCTGTAAACGGAGGAACGAACCATCTTCTACTGCCCATGATGTAGGAACAGGGTTGTTGTCAGACAGTGTTGCTGCACTCCATATAGAAGCATTTGCATTCATATTCTTCAATGTCTCGTAATCTGTTATAATCTCGCCTGTAGATTGATTCATGTAAGTCCAAGCGTTACCACCTAAAGTTACTGGAGTCATTTCTTTGCGGAGACTTGCGTATGTATTACGATATGACTGTGATGTAACCATCTTGTCAAGATTGTAAACATCGTTTCCTACTACAAAGTTGAAGTTGGCTGCGAGGTCAAACCACTTGTATGTTGCATTGATTCCGAAACCACCCTGGAACTTAGGCTGAGTCTTACCGATGATAGTGCGATCATCTTCAGAAATCTTGTTGTCGCCAGTAAGGTCTCTAACTTTCATTGCACCTGGGCGGAGACCTGCCTTAGAACCAGCGGTGATGAATGTACCATCTACAACGCCTTCCTTCAAGATATAGTTACCGCTCTTGTCAAATACAAACTGTGTCTTGCCATTCTCGTCTGTGGTTGTTTGGAAATCATCAACAGTATAGAAACCGTCGCAAATGAAACCATAAACGAGTCCGAGAGGCTGACCTACAACAACTCGGTAGTCATCATATCCGCGCATATCGGTAGAGAATGCACCAGAGTTATATGACTGATAGGTCTGTCCACCAGCTAACTTATCTACCTTGTTCTTGTTGATACCAACATTGAAGTTGAAATTCAAAGAGTAATCCTTGTGACGAAGGATAGCTGCATTCAAGTTCAACTCTACACCACGGTTTGATGTCTGACCGATATTCTGCTGCATAGAAGTATAACCGATAGCTGTCACAGGAGCATCAAGGAGAAGATCCTTTGTTGTGTTCCAGTAATAATCTAAGCTACCAGAGATACGCTCATCGAGGAAACCGAAGTCCAAACCGATATTACGAGTGATGGTTGTTTCCCACTTCAATTCTGGGTTAGCCAACTGAGAATTGTTCAATGTATAGTGTGGGTTCTGCTGATTGCCAGCACCATAATATTTGTTGTTACCATAAGCCTTGTAAGTGGTCTCATACATGGCAGAGCTGATACGGTTGTTACCGGCAGTACCAAATGAAAGGCGAAGCTTCAAGTTAGACAACCAGTCCTTTGTACTCTTCATCCAAGGCTCTTCTACAACACGCCATCCCAATGCAGCTGCAGGGAAGTAACCCCAACGGTTGTTCTTCATAAACTTAGAAGAACCATCGGCACGCATGGTGAATGTGAGCAAATAGCGATCTGCGTATGAGTAGTTCAAACGACCAAAGTATGAAAGTGTACGATCTTCCTGACCCAATGTAGAATTGATGGTACGAGAACCAGTAGCGCCTGAGTTTGATGCAAGACTTGCAAACATCTTCTCTGGTGCAATATCTTTCTGGAAGTATTTAGCAATTACATTGAGACTTTCGTTGTTTGTTGCTACATATTCCTGACCAATCATCGCATTCAAGTTGTGAACCTTATTGAATGTCTTGTTGTAAGTCAAGGTGTGTGTCAAACGAAGTTTCCATGTATCTTTCTTTGTCCATTCACCCATTGGAAGACTACCGCCATCCTTAACAGATTTATCACTCAAAGCTCCATAGTAATCTTTCTGCTGGAAGAATGTATAGTCGTAACCAGCTTCTGCACGATAGGTAAAGTCCTTGAGGAACTTCCATGTGATGGCACCATTATAGTTATAACGGCGTTCATTCTTTCTTCTCCAATAGTCGTTAACCTTATCTTGCAAACTGCGAGTGATAGAAATGTACTCATCGTACTCGTCGTCTGGAAGAGTAGAAGGATCAATATCAATTTGATCATAGAGACCATTAACTGGACCCTTTGAAATAGTTTCGTAAGAACGGATCTTGTAAGTACCACCACCTGTACCAACACCCTTGGTTGTAACATCAGCAAGACGCATACCGAAGTCAAGCTTTAAGTTCTTGCAAATCTCATGATTCAACTTAAAGTTTACATTGAAACGGTCATAACCATTAGTCTTCATCAAGCTATTGTCGCTTGTGTAAGTTCCACTCAAGTTAAATTTTGTCTTTTCAGAACCACCGCTTACGCTGATATTATGTGACTGTGACAAGTCATGGTTACCGAACATTTCTTCCTGCCAATCGTGGCCCTGCTGATACTGATACAAGTCAAGGTCTCCGAAAGAACCGAAACGTTTTTCGAAACTGCTGATGTCAGATGTTCCACGGAGAGCTGCACGCTCATAGTTGTACTTTACGTACTGATAAGGAGACATCGTATCAAGAGTCTTAGCAATGCTCTTACCCTGAATATAACCATTGTAAGAAACAACAGTCTTACCGGACTTTGCGCCCTTGGTAGTAACCAAGATAACACCATTTGCACCTTGAGAACCATAGATAGCAGTAGAAGCTGCATCTTTCAATACGGTAATGTCCTCAATGTCTGAAGGAGCAATGTCACCGATGCTGGATACAGGGAAACCATCTACGATGTAGAGAGGAGAGTTGTCACCAGTGATAGAACCACCACCGCGCACCTTGATAATCATTTCTGCATCAGGAGAACCGTCTGTAGTTGTAATCTGTACACCAGGGAGTTTACCAGTCAAAGCCTCTGCTGCATTGGTTACAGGAACCTTTACGAGATCGTCACCCTTAACGGTAGCAACAGCACCTGTAAGGTCCTTCTTTCTTACTGTACCATAACCGATAACGACAACGTCATTCAAGCTGTTTGCTTCGTCTTCAAGTTTTACAGTAATGTTAGTTTTACCTGCAACGTTCACTTCCTGAGATTTCATACCAATGTAAGTAATCTTCAGTTTGTTACCTTTGCCTTTCAAGTTTACGGTGAAGTTACCATCAATGTCGGTCACGCCACCATTACCTGCTACACCTACCTCCATGACAGATGCGCCGATAATAGGCTCGCCCGTATTGTCAGTAACAACGCCCTTAACGGTCTGCGCTGAGATGCTCGTTACACAGAACATCAATGCACCTGCTAACGCAATTTTCTTTTTGTTTGAATTACCAGACATACATTTATTTTGGTTAGATTAGTGAAATATTGTATAATTCTGTGCAAATATACGAATATTAGTTTAACTGACAATGCTTTTTGATGTTAAAAATAACGTAAACGTTTTCGAAATTCACTAAAAAGACGGTTTCTGTGTTGTGTTTCCGTACACATAAAAATCCCCAACAAGAATCGACGAACTTCTTCCGACGTATTCTTATTGGGGATTAACTATAGTTTTATGTTGCTTTAAGACAACATTTTCAAATCAGGATTACTTGATGATAATCTTGCTTGTCTTCTTGCTGCCATCAGTCATTGTCTTTACGACGATGTTGATACCTTTCTGTAACTTGCTTACCTGTACACCATCGGCAGTGTAAATCTTGGTGTTCAAAACATTGTCAGAAGTAGCAACTTCTTCAATACCTGTACTGGTAGTAGCCTCTGTAGCTTCGCCAAGACCACCCATCTCGTTGGCAGCGCGAACACTCCATTTTGCAGAAGCATTATCAACAGCGTATGTAGGTTCTACAGTGAAGTCAACCACCTTGCCGTTCTTGCATACTGCCCAGAGCAGAGCATAGTTGCTGTTATCCCATGTCAGGTTGTTACCAGCAATCTTCACATTAGTTGGAGCAGAAGCCTGTTCTGTGGCAGCAGTTGGATCCCAGTCATCATCACCGCCCATAACGGTTTCGAGGGTATAGAGTGCAGCTTCCTCTGCTGTGAGAACAGGATTTTCAGCTGTTTCGTTGCGACGGTTGGTATAGTTATTTCCGTCCTTTGCATCGTAAGCATCATAAACCTGCTTTCTTCCGCTCAGATCTACTGCAGTGCCTGTAGCTGTGGTAGAGTTGTATTCAGCAAATCGCTTAGGATAACCACCGCTCATCTCGTCCCAACCTGCTGCTGTAGGAATCACTTCCATCTTGGTGTCGATGAAGAGAGCGATAGGAGTGCCCTTGCCCCATGGACGACCGAGTTTGTACTTGCCGTTGATACCTGCGGTTGATCCGTCCTTGATGGTACAATCCTTGAAAATGTAACCATACTTGGTAGGCTGTGAAGGTACGGCGAGATAGCCGGTGCCACACATCAAGAGATCTACATTATTATAATATACGTCACCCTTACCGCAGAGGTAGTCGGTATTACCACGCAGGATACCACCCTCGAAGTAGAAACGACCCTTCTGGTTGTTGGATACGTAGGTGTCCTGATAAGCCCAGAGGTTGACGTTCTTGCAGATAGTCTTATTACTCTTATCGTTGAGTACGATGTCACGACCCTTTCCGTCGCCCATGCTGCTGTACATCTTGATGTCCTGGAAGTAGGTGTTTGTTGCACCGCTTTCCAAACTCAAAACATCACCACGTCCAATTCCTTCCAATACGTTTGCGATATTGAAGCCATTGCTGCTTTCTACTGCTGGTACGGTATTGGTAATTGAAGTATTCTCATTGCTTTCACCAATGATAGATACATTAGGTGTATTCATATAGGTGGTAGCACTTGGATACTGCTTGCCATCAATACCAGTTACCATGCTGTTCTGGTTGGCAGGAATCTTATAGTCGCCCTGCTTGATGAAGATGCGGAAACGCTTGCTGGTATCTGTACGCTTGGCTGCAGCAGCGAGAGCCTCGGTGAAAGAACCATCTGTTGGTACGATGAAATCATACAGAGCCTTGGTTACTGTAGGCTTCTCCTTGGTGGTGAAGCTGAAGGTGATATCGCTCTGGATGGCATTGTCTGTCAAGTCGGCTACTGAACCTGCAGCGAGTGCGAAGGTATATTCGGTAGCATAGCTCAAACCCTTGTAGGCAAAGGTGATGGTCTTGCCAGATACAGTACCGATCAAATTCTGGCCATTGAGGTTCGCCTTGGCGCTTTCTGTCAGCTTCACCTTCTCATCGAATGTCAATACAATCTTACCATTGGCTGATGCGTTGGTTGCACCGACTGCTGGTACCTGACTCTGGAGAACAGGAGCAGTGCCGTCATTGAAGCGCTGGGCTGTACCTGTGATATAGATCTGAGCGAGAGCGATACCATCGTTGGTACCTGTTGTTCCCTTGACAGATGAAGTCTTGTCGGCAATCCAGCGAACATATACTGCTGCCTGGTTGTTGGCATCGGCTGGGAGAGTGAACTCACCAGCAGTCCATGCCTTGGCACCTGGCATAGTGATGGCACCTACCTTGGTCCAGTTCTCACCATTGAGAGAGTATTCTACATTGTAAGTCTCGTAAGCATTATAGTTGTAGAGCATGCTGCTCTTTACCTTGATGTTGGTGAATGCTGTGGCGTTGAACTTAGTCTGCCAGTAGGTTTCACCCAGAGCCTTTGTTGTAGTCTTGGTCCAGTTGACAGCGGCGTTCTTGCCTTCGTAGCCACCAGCCTTGTTGCTCTTGTCGAGCCAGCCGTATGAGTTGCCTTCTGCATCACGGAGTACGAGCTGTACTGCGTCGTTGTCTGCTGCTGCAAAGTCGGCAGTGCGACCTTCTTTGCCTTCTTGATAGAAGTCCCATGCTACGATGTAGTCCTTAGCAGAGAATGTGGCTGTGAATGCCTGGTTAGCATTCATCGTAGTTTTGATTTCTGCAGTAGTCTCACCATTGCTCCAGTTGTTGAAGTCGATGATGTCGTTTCCTGTTGCGGTAAGAGTTACCTCAGTACCCTTTTCATACATCTTCTTTCCATCTACCATTTTTGGGGCAGGAGAGAGAGTCACCATATAATCCTTGGCTCCACCTTCTACGTTTACGTCGAGTGCATAGGTCTTTACCTTCTTATAGTTGGCAGTCAGAACCTGATCTTCTGTCACAGTGTATTTGAATTTGCTTTCAGTAGAAAGCTCTGTGCCGTTCTTGTCGGTCCAGTTGACAAAATTATAACCGAATTTATCGGCTGCAGTCAGCGTTACCTCGTCGTTCTCCTGATATTCGTCAGACTTTGGATAGACAGTAACGTCTGCGATGCCTTCTGGTTTGGTTACAACAGAGAGTTTGTATTTGTTCACTGCAACGAGTGTTCCATTGACAGTTCCTTCGATAGTAACAGGACCGAAAACAGCCTGCTTGCCAGAAGCAACACCAATTGTAGATGTCAGATAGAAACCATCGGTACCAGCCAAGGCTGCCTGCTGCTCTGCAGTCAGTGTGATTTCAAACTGATGGATAGCGGTTTGATCATAACTTTTAGAAGAAGAAGCCTTGCCTTGGCGCCAAGCGGTATAAGTGCCCAGTGCTACTACTTCGCCGTTTGCCTTATGGGCACTGATAACGATTCCGTTTTCAGCATCCGTACCACAACGGTTTACATAACCGCTTACCTTGGTTGGGGTGAAAGTAAGTCCTGCAGCAGGACGAACAAACCAGTTGATTTCTGTTTCCTTCTTTCCTGATACATTATTAATCTGGAGACCTTTGATACCTGATGCGGTACCATCCGCCTTGGTAATTTCGAGAATTCCTTTCAAAGATAAGTTTGTTCCATAATTAAATGCAATGGTGCTGAAAGCATCTGTAGGAGCTGTTGTGTTGGCACTTGCATTGTTAATGTCGTTCATTGCAAATACGACATTGGCAGCCTCGTTGTTGAAAGTCTTGCCAGCTGGTTCGCTTGCAATGACAGGAAGGGTAATCTTCAAATAGCTATAGTATGTACCATCGCCAATGACGATGTTTACAGTTTCAGCACTTGATGCAATGGTCTGGCTGATCACTTTGCCTTGTGTATATTCAGCCTGACCGTCAATTGTTGTCGTTGTGATATTGTTGTATGCAGCCATTTCGATGGTTGCACCCTTGCAAGAAGGAACGGTGATGATGCCGTTTGCATTCATCTGTGCCCATTCGTCAGAACGACCTACGTTATTGAACTTTCCCTTGGTTGTGGCATCAAGGTCTATCTTTACATCAATGGTTTCACCATCAACAGTCGCCTGAGTTACCAAGATACCTGCCTTTTTCTCAACGTTGATATCCTGGGCACCATTCTTGTGACCGAAATAATAGGTGAGGGTTGTTGCCTCGGTGCGGTTGGCAAGCGACTTGGTGTTGGCTGTAAAGACAGGAGTCAACGTAGCACTTGTGCTTGGGGCAGTGATGGTTTCACCTGGTTTATAGGTGTTGGTGCCATCTGTCCAGCCTGTCAAAGTACTGCCAGCTACGTAGAGTGTGGTATTGACAGGAAGCTTATAGCTGCTTCCCACTTCTACCGTTGCGTTGGCAGGAAGAGTACCTTCTGCTGTCGTCGTTCCTAAAGAATAAGTGAGGGTAATGTCACTTGCCAAGTCGGCAGCGTTTACTGCCTCAACTGCCAAATAAGGAACATAGCCTCCACCTTCTATAGTAAGGGTAGTGGCTTCTGTGCCTTTGTAAACGCAAGAGGTTACATTAGCGGTTTTGTTACCATGCCAGCAATTTCCTGCTTCTTTTACATTAATTGTTCCAATGGTGGTTCCTTGTGCGTCTTTTACAGTGGCGGTACTACCATAGTTACAATTACCCATTGTGATTTTTACGGGACCTGTTACAGGGACTGTTGCCTTAAAGTTGGTCACTCCATGTTGATTGTCATGATACTTGCATGAAATCGCAGCATTAGCATCCGTTGCATCTGCCGCAACACGAGTCGCGCTTCCGTCGGTGGCTATTGAGACTCCGAAAGATGTAGCTGACTTAGTTGACATTTCATCAGCAGTAAATAAACTACCGCCTGCCAAGTCGAGCTTAATGTCTCGGAAATCACCAGCCTTTGTAACGACTGAAACGAGTAGGACTAAAAATAGCAGTCCGAATCTAAGTAGATTTCTTTTCATTGTTTGTTACTTTTAGGTTTAAATTTATAATGTTTTATATTTATTCTTGTATAGTTTTACTTGTTTGTTTCAAGTATGGTGAATCCACTACGATTTGTTGCCTAAGTAGATTCACGTGGCAAAAATACAACAAATATTTGTAATCTGTATATAAGATATTGGTGAAATGCACGTAATCGTTTGCGTGAGATTTCTCTACTTTTCTGTTCTATTTTATCTGATAATGTGTTACTTTTGCAAGCGAAAATAAGCTAATAACTTAAATTTTCAAACAACTTACAGATTAATAAACTTAAAACGTAACGATTATGAAGAAATTCTTTACTCTTATTGCAGCTGTCGCTATGGCAGCAAGTGTGAACGCACAGACTCAGGAATGGAACTTTAGTAAATGGAATGCTGCTACATTCAATGAAACAACTACACAGGATGGCTTGACAGTTTATGCTGGTAAGGATTCTAAGGGCAATCCTTGTGCTGTTACCATTGATGCCAACAACAAAACTATTGATGGCGTAAAGTATACACAGCGTTTGAAGTTTGGTGGCAAGGGTGACTTCGTTGACGATGCTACTCCTAACTACCGCGTGTTGGCTTTCGATGTAACAGGTGCTTGTGATGTTTATGTAGCTTGTACAACTTCAAACAAGACTGATGCTAAGGAATTGTACGTAGATGCTTTGGCAACAGGTGCTTCTGAAAAAACTAATGTAGGTAAAATCTCATTGGCTGCTAATGAAGTTAAGGGTGAGACTGTTCACTATACTGGTGGTGCCGGTAAGATTTTCTTGTATCCTAATGGTGGCTTGAATGTCTATACCATCAAGGTTACTTCTGTCACTTCTGGCATTTCAAACATCAATGCTTCTGAGGCAGCAAACGAGGGTGCTACATTCAACCTCATGGGTCAGAAAGTAGCAAGCAATGCCAAGGGTCTTGTTATCAAGAATGGTAAAAAGTTCATTAATAAATAATTTCCTTTTGAAAGCGTAAAAAGGTTAGTCATAGGTTTAAGGATATGGTTTAGTTACCCCCTGTCGGCAAGATGCTGGCAGGGGATTTTTTTGGTATGCTCGGCATGAGTTTATTCTAATGGGTGCAAGTCCCTAACAAGCCCTAATAGCGGGAATTGTATAGCCAATAGCAAGGGTGTTCACCGCGAGGTGGAATCTGAAAGAAGCTGGCGGCAAACATCTGACCTAACGTACAGAAACTTCATA
>ERZ1026876.271-NODE-271-length-33120-cov-22.411674_pt1 | contig 33120 bp, 40 predicted proteins | sample MGYA00380168_ERZ1026876 | MGnify/ENA primary metagenome ERZ1026876 (study PRJEB33269, sample SAMEA4719804) | human gut metagenome | biome: human-associated habitat; feature: organic feature; material: feces | place: Cameroon | collected 2013-10 ... | reverse complement strand
ACCGTTACAGGGGTATGATAGGGTAGAGTACGCTAGAGTGGGTGGATGGGGTATCATTGTTTCCAAGGCTGACCAGTTTAAGCCCGGAGATAAGTGTGTTTATTTTGAGGTTGACTCTAAGGTAAATGCAGATGACCCTCGGTTTGCTTTTATGGCAAAGCGTGACTATAAGGTTAAGTGCATTAAGATGTGTAAGGTATACTCTCAGGGCTTGATTATGCCTGTGAGTGCATTTGACGAATTAAAGGACGCAAATATCGGTGACGATGTTACTGATATTTTGAAGATTCGCTATTCTGTCGAAGAGGATAATGCTCGTAAGTCGGATGTGGTTGAAAAGAAATTGACTTTCTTTGAGCGTGTTAAGAATTTCTTTACTGGAAAGAAGGTAACTAATCCTCGCAAGTTCCCTACTAAGTTTGAATACGTAAAGAAGTCGGATGAAGAGCGCGTTGAGAATATGCCATTTATTCTGAAGGACAAAGAGCCTTGGATTAAGACACAGAAGATTGACGGAACTTCTTCTACGTATATCATGGAAAAGAAGCCGTTTGGTCGTTGGGAGTATTATGTATGTTCTCGTAATGTACGTCAGCTTGACCGTAAGCAGTTCACTTGGCATAACAAGGGTGGAAATTCTGAATCCAATGTATACTGGGATATGAACGACAAGTATCATATTGATGAGTTCTTAAAGCGCTACATTAAGGATAACAACCTAAAGTATGCGGCATTGCAGGGCGAAACTGCTGGCCCTAATCTTCAGGGTAATCCTCACAAGTATGGTGAAGTACGTTTCTTTGGTTACAATTTGATTCGTTCTGACGTTGGGCGTATCAATTCTTTGGATGCAAAGAAGATTTGTAATGCAAATGGAATTGATTGGGTTCCTATCGCAGATGAGCATTATATCTTACCCGATGATATGGAGACTTTAAAGCTGGATGCTGATGGTGAGTGTATTGTTGGTACTGGCTTGCGTGAAGGTTGGGTTTATCGTAGCCTTGACGGTCAGCGTTCTTTTAAGAATGTTAGCCGTAAGTATATGATGAAGCATGACGAGTAATCTAAAATAAGGAGAAGACGCCGATACTGTCTTTAGTGCGAAGAAAAGTCGGCGTTATTTATTAAATGGCATATTATACCTACGGACAGTTGGTAGACAAAATAAATAATGGCGAGGTAATTTACTTCGTTAATGCTGAATGCGATATTATAGAATTTTCTTTTGATGGTCATTATAAAATGACAATATCAAATCTAATGAAAGTTATTTTTAATAAAGAATTAACTGAAGAAGAATTTAATGAACGCTTCACATATTATGTGAGACATTTTAAGATTGGCGGTAAAAAATGAATAATGAAAAGTGTATGAATTGCGGAACTACAGTTGACGTTGAAGGCATTGATATTTTACCGCTTAAATATGGTAGTAGGTTTGATGGTTGGGGGACGAGAGTTTTTCTCTGTAAGAAATGCTTGAGTGAAAGCCCATTTGCTTCTATTGTTGCGGTAACAAACAAGGAACTTTCCGAGAGCAGTGATGCAACAGATGAGGATTTGCTTGAGTATAAGAACGAAGATGATATGTTTAATTACATTGAGTCTTTGTCTCTTGAAAGTCAGGAAAAGTTTTTTAACAGTAACGCCTATGGGGAGTTTTATACAAAACTGTCACCGGATGTATGGCTGATGGCAGAAAGGAGTAGATTGAATGGGTAAGCACCAGAGAATCTTAGCGAAATTAAAGTTTAGAAAAGAATATATTGAACTAAATAAAAAATGCAAGGTAGCTTTTGTCGGGTTGTTTGGTAGTCAGAATTATGGCCTTGATGATAGCGATTCAGACATTGATTGCGTAATGGTTACTATGCCTTCACTTGATGAGTTAATTAGTGGTAAGACGGAAGTAAAGACATTGACATCAACAGAGTTTTCACCTGATACCTATGATGATGGTCAGGTAAAACTGATGGATATTCGTGATTTCGCAAAACAGCTGGCAAAGGGCAGTTTTGTTAATCTTGAAGCACTATTTTCTGATTATGTTATTGTGGATGACTCTTTTAGGGATTTTTATAATGTCAGACAGGAAATTTACGAAAGGTATTTATGGTACTATCAGAACGCAGTATATGGTGCTATTCACAATATCTTAAATGACTATGAAAGAAACTCTTGTGCAGACGATGAGGTGAAAAGACAGTCGAAGCGGATGTATGAAGCGTTGCGATTAAAGAATCTCTATAATCAGCTTATGAACAAAGATAATGTACGGCTAAAAGCGTGCCCAGAATTTTACATTGCCGATTTGTCTGAAAGATGTTTTATCGGCAATGTAAAGAGCGGCGTTCTTGATAGTGGGCAGTTTTTTGATAAAACTAAAATCATTGAACCACCGACAAAAGATGAGCCAAGTGTTCCTAATTGGTTTGATGTTATTTCATTTGCTAATGGTGTCGTAAAAAAGTACATCCTGTACCGTGATTTTGACCAAAATTGCGATAAGGCAAAAGAGTAAAATTGTGCATATTTTTTAGTGAAACCACTTGACAATCCGAGATTTTGGGTGTATAATAACTACAGAAACGGAGGGATAGAGTGAAGTGTAAGACAGTCGATGATGTATTAAAAGCGATGTCTGTAGACGATGTATTTACGAACAATCCTTCAATTTTGAAGGCAGAGTATCGTGAATACTTAAAGATGTTTCATCCAGATTTTCATAATGGCGAGATGACTTATCAAGAAGTAACCTCGAAAATTGTGATGCTCTATGAAAAGGCCACAGACTTAATCGCTAGAGGTGCATGGGAAGAATCTAACAAGATTCGTTTAAGCAAACCGAACGGTAAAACGCTTATCGTATCGTATCTGAAAGAGTACGGTTTTGAACTTGGGAAGATGTATTTATGTAATAACCATATTGTATATGTCATTCCAAGGCAGTATAAGAAGTATTATGATAACTATATTACTTCAATTAGGTTTTCGTGCCCTAGAGATATGATGCAGAGTGTTGATTACGCATTGCCGCATATTGTTCAAAATTTCGAGAATAATGACGAGTGTGTGATTATCATTAAACGTAAACATGGTTGTGTTCCTCTTTCTGAGGTATGGAATAATTTCAATAATAAGATTCCTATTAAGCACACAGCTTGGGTAATTTCACGCTTACTTAATCTTGCTTGCTTTTTGTCGTATAACAATGTTGTTCATAATGGTATTGACATTAACAGTTGTTTTGTTGATATTGAAAAACATGGAGTTATGTTATACGGTGGATGGTGGTATACACGCCCTGTTGATACGAAGATGATTGGTGTTAGCAGCGAAGTGTATGATGTTATGCCTCCGTCTGCGAAGCGCAACAAGAAATCTAAGAAAAGCACTGATATGGAATGTATTAAGATGCTTGGGATTAAGTTGCTTGGATGCACTTCAAAAATTTCAGACGCAACAGTTCCAGACCAGATTATGATATGGCTAAGAACTGGGTCTGGTGAATACCCGCCTACAGAAATGAAAAGATGGGAAATGTCGCTTGATGCGGCATTTGGAAAACGCACGTTTACAAAAATGAATCCAGAAATGGGTAAAATTAAAGTTTAATTATAAGGAGAAAAAATATGGGATATTCTCATTGGGACGCATCTAGCTGGGATAGCTACTCTACACGCAATGTCACTAACAAGACGAGTGTTTCTGGCGGCGGTTCGTCCAGTTTGTATCAGTCTACGGCTATGCCTGATGACATGAATCCGAAGAACATTACTGTTCGTGAATCTCGTGACAGCAATGATAATCCGAACAGTACACCTATTATCATTGCTCTTGATGTTACTGGTTCTATGTCGCCTGTTCTGCGTTCTGTCATCATGAATTTGAATACTCTGATGCAGGAGATTTACAATCGTGGTTCCATTACTGACCCGCAGGTTTGCTTTATGGCTGTTGGTGATGCTGACTATGACCGCGCACCGCTTCAGGTAAGCCAGTTTGAGAGCGACATTCGCATTGCAGAAGCTTTGCAGAAGGTATGGTATGAAGGAAACGGTGGTGGCAATAGTCAGGAGTCTTATACGCTTCCTTGGTATTTTGCAACCAATTATGTTAGTGCGGATGCAATTGAAAAGCGTCATAAGAAGGGTATTTTGATTACTATGGGTGACGAGCCGTGTCCTGATAAGCTTACTCGTAAGCAGATTCAGAAGGTGTTTGGAACTACTATCGAAGAGGATAGCATTAGTTCCGAAGAGCTGCTGAATGCAGTTAGTCGTGATTGGGATGTTTTCCATCTGATTATCGAGCAGGGCAACTACTATTCTAATCGTTATCGTTATCACGATACAAGCCTTGTCGATGACAGCTTTGGTGAACTTCTGGGCGAACGTGCAGTCCATGTGTCAGACTATAACAAGATTGCTGAAATCGTTGTTTCCATTCTGGAAGCACTGGCTGGCAAGGATATTGACGATATCTGTAATAGCTGGGATGGTTCTACTGGAATCGTTGTCCGTAAGGCCCTCGAAGGACTGGTAACAACTGGAAATAACACTGCTACCGCAGTCAATGGCTTGGTCGAGTTCTAAAATCTAACGATTTAGCGTGGAGAAATCCACGCTTTTTATTTTGCAAAACCCCTTGACTTTTCCTAGCGTCTATGATATAATAATGATGTCAAAGATGCTTGACAGGAGGGTTTATATGGACATTAAGATTGTGATTGGCGCACAGTATGGTGACGAGGGGAAAGGTAGAACTGTTGACTACTTTACTCGTGAATGCAAGAACGGCGATATGGCGGTCGTGCTCACAAATGGAGGAGCACAGCGAGGTCATACTGTTGTAAAGGGAGATAAGCGTCACATTTTTCATCATTTCGGTTCTGGAACTATGAACGGTGCTGATACTATTATCAGTGAAATTTTTCAGGTAAATCCTATGGTATTTTCTACGGAGTGGGATGAACTGCGTGAACTTGGTTTTACTCCGAATGTATATGTTGATGAAAACTGTTTCATTGCTACGCCTTGGGACGCTTTAATTAACCAGTGTTGGGAAACTGCGCTTGGAGATGGTCGTTTCGGTTCTTGTGGTCTTGGCGTTTATGAAGCTATTATCCGTAGTAGAGAGCCAAAATATGCAATTACTGTAAGAGAAATTCAGAAAGCAAACGAAGAAAACGATTGGATTCCGATTGCAGAAAAGTTGGATATTATTTGTATGGATTATGTTCCTGCGCGTTTACATGAGGTTCTTGATGGCCGTGACATCCCGGAGCAGTTCATCAACAATTTTGAGAAAGATTATGTGTTGTCTTTCTTGAGCGACTTAGCTTTCTTTATCAAACACGTTACGGTAAAAAAGTTCACTAAAACTGAACTTAGCGCAAAATATAAGCGGATTGTGCTTGAAAATGCGCAGGGGCTTGCAATTTCGCAGAAATACTACGAGCAGGGCGAGAATACGACTCCGACATATACCGGACTCAGTTCAGATTTTGATGTTTTAGATGGTTTCGATGTAAAGAGTATGGACGAGTTCGACATTGAGATTTGTTATACTACACGTTGGTATACAACTCGACATGGTGCTGGTATTCTTCCGGGCGAGACTGACGTGAATAATCTAAGCACAAAAATTATTGATAACACAAACGTGCACAACGAATGGCAAGGTAGTATTAGATACGCCATGTTTGATGTTGATAGGTTTGTTGGTCGCGTTATGCGTGACCTGAGCGTGACACAATTTGTTGAAGGAGACTTTAACTTATCGTTTGCTATCAACGCTGTTGACCAGTGCGATAATAAGAAAATTCATTATATCATGGATGGACGTGAAAGCGTGACTGGTGTGATTGATTTCGCAAACGTCATCTCTGAAAATTTTGCATCGTTACCGAATTTTGTTTCTCGTTATCTTGGCGCTGGTGAAGATGCTAGATATACTGCCAACTGTAATTAAGGAGGTATAAATATGCAGGAGTTTGTTATGTTGGTTGGACTTCCGGCAAGCGGAAAGTCTACCGTAGCGAATGAGTATATGGGAAAGGGGTATCTCATCTTTAGTTCTGATGCGATTCGCAAGGAGCTTTTTGGTGATGAAAATGACCAGACTGACAATAATCTGGTATTTAACACTCTGCATAATCGCATTCGCACTGCAATGAAAGACGGCTTTAGTGTCGTGTATGATGCAACGAATATCAATGCTAAACGGCGCGAAGGATTCTTGTGCGAGATGGCGAAGGTAAACTGTCATAAGCATTGCGTCTTTATGGCTACTCCGTATTCTGTCTGCGTTATGCGCAATCAGAAGCGAGAACGGAAAGTCCCCATGTCTGCTATGGAGCGTATGCGTAAGGGAATTGACATTCCGTACTACTTCGAGGGATGGGACGAAATTACCGTTCGGCGCGTTAAGTTGGTAGCTCCGTATGAGCCGTTTGACCTTGTTGACAGCCTTTTGAATTACAATCAGGAAAATCCGAATCACGAGTTTACGCTTGGCGCACACATGAAAGAGGCGTGGCGTTACGCAGTAAATGAGGAATATAATATGTATGTTCAGTGGGCTGCTCTTGTCCATGATATTGGCAAGCCGGCTACTAAGACATTTACTAAAATGAACGGAACAACTGATGGAAATGCGCATTATTACAGTCATCAGAATGTTGGCGCGTATGATTCTTTGTTCTTGAACTATCCGAAAGAAATCACGGATAAAGATAAACTGCATATTGCAGTTCTTATCAACTACCACATGATTCCTTATACGTTTGGCAAGGGTCATACCGGGAAGGATAAGATGCGTGAACGTCTTGGTGACGAAATCTATAATGAGGTTATGCAAGTGCATAACTGTGATGTAAACGCACATTAAAGAAATAACCGCCGTTTGGCGGTTAAATACATATAAAAGAGGTTGAAATATGGCATTAACTTTCTATGATACCAATGCCCTGTTAAGTCTGCGTGAAAGTGCATTTATTGAGAAATTTGCGTGTTCTCATAAGACGCTTGAGGAAATTGAGAGCATTAAAACATCTGGTAAGAAAGACGATGAGACTAGGTATCGCGCAAGGAAAGTGGCACACGCTTTTCAGGATGGAAACAATTATATCGTTTGCAACTATCCTTATGACAGAATTATTAAGGAATTGGCCGCACGAGGACTTGAGGTGACGCCAGATGCAATTATTACAACAGAAGCATATCTGTTAAATTCTGAAACAGATGATGTTGTTTTTGTTACAGATGATGTAAATTGCTATAATATTGCGAAAAACATCTTTGGTCTAAAGACAGAGACGCTAAATAGCATTAAAGAAGATATTTACGAGGGATATATTAAGATTAGCGGAACAACTGACGAAATCAATGAGCAGATGGACGTTATTGATATGTCGAAGTTGTATGCCAATGAATATATTGTAATTGACGATAAGTCAATTGGCAAAACGAAAGAAATGCGTTTTGATGGTAAAAAATTTGTTGAATTAAAGTTACCTCCGTCTGGATTTATTAAGGGCAAGAATAGTTTGCAGAGATGCGCGCTTGACGCTTTAAACAACAAGGATATTGATATTGTTGCAATTCTAGGAACGTATGGTTCTGGTAAGTCTTTTTTGTCTATGCAGATGGGATTGTATGGTGTAAATGAGAAGGGATATCAGTCCAAAATTCTCGGTGTGCGTGAAGCGCGTGGCGAAGGTAGCGCAGTTGGTTACTTACCCGGAGAGTTTGAGCAGAAAGTTGGTGACTTCTTTAAGCCTTTAGAGCAACAGCTAAAGGGTGGTGAGTTCGAGTTACAGAGTTTAAAGCAGCGTGGTGTACTTGATGTTCAGATTCCTTATTATCTAAAAGGAACTACTTATGATAGTACCATTATGGTTGTTGATGAAGCAGAGGATTTGACGGAATCACAGTTGCGTTTGGTTGGCACACGGCTTGGTCAGAACTCAAGAATTTTCTTTTCTGGTGACTATAAGCAGTCTCTAATCAATAAGACTATTAGTAATCCACTTGTTAAGATGTGTGACGAATTTAAGGGTAGCCCTAATTTTGCTTGCGTATTTCTTGACACCGATGTTCGCAGTGAAGCATCCAAGATGTTTGCTACTTTGTTTAAACAGTAATTGAATTATGTATTTGCCTAATCATTTTGAAGCTATTGACAAGAGTGTTTTGAATGATAAGGCCAGATATAAAGAAGACTTTGGTGATATGTATAGTTTATTGCTGGGTCTTCTTTCTACGTCTGGCATTTGCCCGAAACATTCTTTAGATTATAATAAGATAACGTTAGAGTTTGACGTAGATAACCGTATGTTACAGATTATGATTTCTGACTTGTATGGTATGTATACATACGCAAATTACAACTCTGTAAGTAACGTAGTCACGTTAAATTTAGCTAGTTGGACTACTTATGGTAAAATTTACCAGTTAGCCAATGCTATCTACGAATCATACTTTAGATTGAAGAAAAATTCAAAAACACCTTGACTTTTCTGTGAAAATATGGTATTATATAGATGTTCCAAAAAATCTTGAATAAAAGGAGAATTAAGAATGGTCGTTAAAGTTGATGAAGCAAAGAAAGCAAACGGCGTTGCGTATACTGAAACATGGTATCTCGATAACATCGCATCTGTGAAGTTTTATACACTTCCGACTGATGGTGAAGTCAATATGCCCATTATGGAAGTATATGAACGTAGCAATAACACTATTGATGGAGTTGAGCCACTCAAGTATGCTATGGGCCAGAATCAGCAGAAGGTTACTCTTATGACCGACACTGGGTATATTATCGAAAAATTTGGGTACGAAGCTGTTTCTGAAGGCTGTGTTGTTCAGGATGTGAATGAAAGCCCGATTATGAAATCTAAGTAAAAATATTTTCTAAACCCCTTGACAAAATTACATTTTTATGGTAAAATATTAGTGTTCAAGGAGGTGCGAGAACCATAAGGAAAAGCGGCTTTTTGACCACTTTGATGAATTTTGGAGTTAGTGAAAAAGATGCAACCGATTTTGCTAACGAGGTTATCAACAGAGGTGGCAAGATGAGTTACGAGGGTGCTTATCATATTTGGGAAACCGAAATGATTAAGGCCGGAATCGCATCTACAAAAGATAAGATGGTTGCAAAAGATACAATCAGCAATAAATTATTTGAATAAAAGGAGTATCTAATTATGGCAAATTTTGCAAATGCAGTTCGTGAATCTGCACGAATGACTACTACCGCAAATGGAGCAAAGTGCTACAATACCACTGGTAGCAAGATGCTTGACCTGTTCTCTACCGCTGGCGGTATGCGCACTCGAATCAATGATGTTCGTGATGCGTTCTCTGCGGCATGGAACGAGAATCCTGAGCTGGCAATTAAGCTGGCTTTCTATTGCCGTGATGTAAGAGGTGGACAGGGTGAACGTGACGTTGCGCGCGAGATGCTTCGCTGGGTTGCAGAATATCATCCTTCTACTATGCGTAAGAATTTGAAGTTCTTGCCTGAGTATGGTCGCTGGGACGATATTTACGTCTTTGTCGGCACTAAGGTCGAGAATGACGTATGGCAGATGGTTCGTGAGCAGTTCACCGAGGACATCAAGAATGTCAATTCCGGTAAGTCCTGTTCTCTGATGGCTAAGTGGCTGAAGTCGGTCAATACTTCCTCTAAGAAGTCTGTCGAGCTTGGTCGGTTGACCGCTCGTAAGTTGGGACTGTCTTATATGCAGTACCAGAAGACTCTGGCAAAACTGCGTAAGTGCATCAACGTAACCGAGGTTAATATGTCTGCAAACAAGTGGACTGATATTAACTACGAAGCTGTCCCTTCTAAGGCTATGACTAACTATCGTAGCGCATTCGCCCGTCACGACCACGAAGGATTCACCGACTACATTAACGCTGTTAAGGCCGGAGAAAAGACTATTAAATCTAACACTCTGTATCCTTATGACCTTGTACATCAGTACATGGGTGGCGGTGGAATGGTTTCTTATCGCTCCGGTTACTACAACTGCGGTGGTCTGGCAGATAAGGAAGACGCTGTTGTTGAAGCACAGTGGAAGGCATTGCCCAACTACATTGACGGAAACCATAACGTGATGGTTATGGCAGATACGTCTGGCTCTATGCGTGGTCAGCCCATCGAATCTGCTCTTGGCCTTGCAATGTACTTTGCAGAGCGTAATAGTGGCCCTTATAAGAATCTGTTCATGACCTTTAGCTCTCATCCTTGCTATGTCACTCTGGATGAACAGAGTATGCTCGGCAACTTAAAGAAGGCCGCAAAAGCTGACTGGATGGGTTCTACCAACCTTGAAGCTGCCTTTGCTAAGATTCTCAAGACTGCGACCGACAACCACCTGACTGATGACGGGTTGCCCAAGGCACTTGTTATCATCTCGGATATGCAGTTTAATAAGGCGTTGATTCAGGGCGATAACTATTTCGACTCTATGAAGAATATGTATGCCGCGCACGGTTACACTCTTCCTCATGTTGTGTTCTGGTGCGTAAATGCTTGGGCTGGTTCTACTCACCACAATAACTACAACGACTATGTTACTGCATTTAGCGGTAATGCCGCAAGCACTTTCCGTGATGTTCTCGGAACTATCGGTTATAATGCTTATGAGGCTATGCTGAAGGTTCTGAATGGTGAGCGTTACGCGCAGATTCATGCCTAATGTTTGACTAAACGGTGGCAACACCGCCACCGTTAATTTTTAATCTAAAGGAGAAAATATGGTTAATCTTTTAGCGTTTGTTCCTGTTGCCGCAATTATCGCTGTAATTGCATTGATTGTTATTGTTTTCAAGTCTTGCTATAAGAAAGCGCCGCCTAATAAAGCGATGGTCATTACTGGGCCGTCTGGTAGCAAGACTGTTCACGGTAAGGCTTGTTTTGTCATTCCGCTGATTCAGCGTGTTGACTATATGTCTTTGGAGAATATTCAGGTAGACTTTACGTCGCGTGATGAGATTCCTACCAAGGACGCTATCAATATCAATGTTGATGCAGTTGCTAACATGGCTATTGATACTGACCCGGAGCGCATGGCGATTGCCGCATCTAAGTTTCTTGGATATTCTATCGAAGATATTCAGAAGATTGTCCAGCCTATTTTGGAAGGTAACATCCGTGAAATTATCTCTCAGACTACTCTGAAAGAGTTAATTCAGGGAGACAAGAAGCAGTTTGCTGAAAAGGTCATGGAGAATGTTGCTCCTAACCTTGCAGACCTCGGTTTGAAGTTGACTACGTTTAATATCCAGAACTTCAAGGATAGAAACGGCGTGATTGAGAATCTGGGTATTGAGAATACTGTACAGATTTCCAAGGACGCTAAGAAAGCACAGGCACAGGCCAAGGCTGAAATTGCTATCGCAGAAGCAGAAAGCGCACGTTCCGCGAATGAAGCACAGGTCGTTGCTGACGCTGAAATTGCTCAGAAGCAGAACGAACTGGCTATCAAGAAAGCACAGTTGAAGAAGGTCGCGGAAGTCGAACAGGCTCGTGCCGATGCCGCACGTGGAATTGAGGCCGAGGAACAGCGCAAGGCGCAGGAAATTGCGACCGCAAATGCAAACCTCGCTCGTCAGGAAAAGGAAATTGAACTGAAGGAGCGCGAGGTTTCCATTAAGGAAAAGTCTCTGGAAGCAGAGGTCAAAAAGACCGCTGAAGCAAAGCGTTACGCAGACCAGCAGGCCGCAGACGCACATCTGTATACTGTCCAGCGTCAGTCTGAGGCTTCACTGTTCGACCGTCAGAAGAAGGCAGAAGCAGAGAAGGTTGAAGCTACCCAGAGGGCAGAAGCTGAAAAGATTACCTCTGAAGCAAAGCGTATTGCCGCAGAAAACGAAGCTGCTGGTATCAAGGCAAAAGGCGTTGCAGAAGCAGAAGCTATTCGTGCAAAGGCACTGGCAGAGGCAGAGGGCACTCTGAAAAAGGCAGAAGCTATGCGTGAGTACGGTGATGCCGCAACTATGGACATGAAGCTGGCTGTTGCCAAGGCTTATATCGACAAGTTACCTGAGATTGCCGCCGCAGTTGCCGCACCTATGGCAAATATTGGCAATATTACCATGTATGGCGAGGGCAACACCGCAAAGCTGACTGGTGACGTTACCAAGACCATGAAGCAAATTACCGATGGTTTTACTGATGCTACTGGTTTCAATCCTATGATGCTGTTGTCTGGTGTTCTGGGTGGTAAGCTGGCAGCGTCCAGCAATCCTACCGTAAACGTCCATGTTGATGGCGACAATCAGTAATCATTCTCTTTTTTAGATTCTTGCAGGGCGTATGCCCTGCTTTTATATGGGGTATTAGTCTAACTGGATAAAACATCACTCTCCTAAAGTGAATTTCTCCGTTCGAGTCGGGGATGCCCCACCAAAATTTTTCTCAAAACCACTTGACAAATCGCAAAAAGTATGATAGAATATAGGTGTTCCAAGGGGAACAGAAAGAAGGTATATTACATGAAATATGACGATGTAAAAGTACACGAGCCGATTCCCATGACACCGAAGCGTCTTTATGAGTGGGCTGTTGCAAACGGTGTTGAAGATTGCCAGATGTATTTTCCGGCAGACGAGTTTATGACCGATGTTGACTTGACAATGGATTGTATGTACAAAGAATATCGTGGTTTTGGTAAGAACAAGGAAATGGTAGTTAATATCTGTGGGTAATTGTACGATGGTTTTTGTATATGAACTGAAGTACGCTGATAAACGCAAATTAGTTCCAGTCACAGAGAGTCCGAAGACGAGGACAATTGCTACGGTGATTAACAAAGTTACTGGAAACGATGTTAAGCGTTTGTATAATCGCTTGAAGCGAAGTGGCAATATGCCACAGATGGAACATCTAAAAGATGGAAACTATCGTATTATGTATATGGCACTGCCTAATGGGTTGAAGTTTGACCCGTTTTATAAAGACGGAACATATTACAGAGGAAGGAGTATATTTGACCGTGATGACACTTGATGATAGAATGAAAACTTATTATGAGGGTGCATACCGTGTTTATCTGACACGGCGTATGCCTGTCATTATCCGAATCGACTCTCGTGCTGGGCACACCTTCACAAAGAATCTGAAAAAGCCTTTTGATGTAGTTTTCACTACAACGATGCAAGATACAATGAAGTATCTGTGTGAAAACATTCAGGGTTGTGTAATTGGTTATACGCAGTCTGACGAGATTACTTTGTGTCTTGTTGATTATGACAAGCTGGAAACCGATGCTTGGTTTGGTTATAATCTAAACAAATTGGTAAGTCTTAGTGCATCAATGGCTACGTTGGCATTTAATAAGTGTTTTGAACGTAATGCTAATAGAACCCTCACTAAGATGGCATTGTCCTCTGGTGTGAATAAGTTTGAAATTGACGCTTACTCTGCTACATTGGCAAAGTGTAAAGAAAAGGGTTTGTGTTTCGATTCTCGCGCCTTTAATATCCCGAAGGAAGAGGTGTGCAACTGCTTCTTATGGAGACAGCTTGACGCTTCTCGAAACAGTATTCAGGCGGTTGGTCAGGCTAATTTTTCGCATACCGTTCTGAATGGTAAGAATACTTCTGAGATTCAGGATATGTTGATGAACGAGAAGGGTATCAACTGGAATAATCTTGCTACAGAATTGAAGCGTGGCTCTTGTTGTGTGCGAGATGAAGGTGGCTGGACTATTGACCATGAGATTCCCAAGTTCTCTGGTGATGGTCGTGACTACATCGACAAGCTGATTTATGTCGGTGAATAAATTTTAAAAATATTTTCCAAAACCCCTTGACAAATGACAAAAAATTTGATATAATAAGGGTGTCAAGAGGAACGAAAGTTCCTCAGATATACGTCCATGATGTATCGCGTAGCATAAACGTCTCCAAAACGTTTTGGTTCGGTTCGACTCCGAATGGACGCGCCAGTTAGACTTTGTTTGGTTAAGTTGAACATCAATAGCTAGTCTATGTTGATGAGTTAAAAACCAAGTTCGTGCGCACGAATTTCTTACGGGAGCAAGGTCGTTTATATGCGCTTATCGTTCAATGGATAGGACAAAACTCTTCTAAAGTTTTTATGTGGGTTCAATTCCTACTAGGCGTACCACAGACGCATACAGCAATCCATAAATTTTAATGGTTTAAAAAGAATGCTTAAAACAATCTTTTACGGTTCGATTCCGTTCTGCGTCTAATTTTTAGTTATTCTTTATCTTTATCTTTATCTGAACTCGATAGACACGAACAGCAACACTTTCTTTGTTCGCGCCACTAATTGCGGATATAGTTTAGATGGTTAGAACGCCACACCGAAATGTGGAGACGTGGGTTCGAGTCCCACTTATAGTCGTGTCTAATATGCCCGGTTAGTCAAGTTGGCTAAGACGAGTGATTCTCAATCACTAGGCGGCAGTTCAATCCTGCCACCGGGTACTTTATGGTCGAGTAGCTCAGTTGGTTAGAGCAGTAGACTGAAAATCTGCGTGTCGCCCGTTCGATTCGGGCCTCGACCACCATTTTAGCTGATAACCAAGATGATATTCCAAGGAGTTCGGGAATTGTTGGATAGGCTAACAATGACTGCTGGAAAGACAGCAATTTATATGCGGCAGTAGTTCAATTGGATAGAACAATCGGCTACGAACCGATAGGTCGCGAGTTCAAGTCTTGTCTGCCGTACCAGATAAATGAGTCTCAAATTACGCTGGACAAAGGGGAGCCTTTTATGGGTGACTGTTATGACAGTGACCCTGATTATCGGTGACGATACTAACTCATGAGAGTGCGTAAGCCGACATTTATATGTGCGTGTACTCGAATTGGCATAGAGAACGGTCTAAGAAGCCGTGTTCTGTGGGTTCAAGTCCCACCATGCACACCAAAATACAGGATGGTTTCAATGGTAAAACATCGCCAAAATAAGAATGTGTCTATGTAGACATAAGCCGCAATTATTTTTTCTTAAAAGCCAAGACGAAGATGTTGGTTCGACCCCAACTCCTGTATTTATTATGCGAGATTAACTCAACTGGAAGAGCGCTACCCTTACAAGGTAGAAGTTACAAGTTCGAGTCTTGTATTTCGCACCATACGACAGTTTATAAGCTAAACAAGTCCTGTCAGTCCTGCCGTGGACGAAACAAAAACTTAATTTGCGGTTGAGCGACCTGAAACTCACCATTATGGCTGTGTAGCTCAATAGGCTAGAGTGCGTAAAACCTATCTATTTTAGATAGTAACAGCTACACATTTTTCCATTATAAGGACGAGGTTTATGGTTCGAGTCCATACGCAGCCACCAAAAATCTAAAAAGAAGGAAAGTGAATCCGATGCAGTAGATTGATAATAATAATCCTATGGTTTTCTTTCAAATGTTGGGTGAAGTTGCCGGTGATAACATCATGAGCAAGATTTCCCGACTAAAGATTAGTGAAGAAAATGGAATTGTTACTCTATATCTAAGAGATGAACGTGAGAAGTTCACCGATAGCGAGCTTAGACAGCTAAAATATACCTTAGAAAAATGGTATGATATAATTTCTTTCAGGCGTGAAGATAGGCTTACTATGTTAGATATGAAGGTAAGAAAATAACCCTCCTTTTTATATACGCAAAGACACATCCAGCCATTTATATTAAAACTTGAGTAAAAGTATTCGTCCGATTATCCATCTATGTGTTATTCAATTTTTAATGTGTCTTTTAGATTTGCCAGTGTAGTTCAGTTGGTAGAACGCGGGTTTTGTAATCCCGATGCCGAAAGGGTTCTCGCAGGTTCAAGTCCTGTCACTGGCTCCATGCCACTTTAATTCAGTAGATAGAATGATGCGTTCGTACCGCATACGTCGTAGGTTTAATTCCTACAGGTGGCTCCAATCGCACCTATGCCGTGGTAGAATAGGTATAGGCAAGTATTTTAACTACCGTGTTCATAGAGTTAATGGACTTGGGAGGTACTGACAAGACAGAAGAGCAAGTACCATGCACGTGGGCGGGTATTCGTGCTTTCATTTGCGTTCGTAGCTCAGTTGGTTAGAGCAATCGCCTTTTAAGCGATGGGTCGGGAGTTCAAATCTCTTCGGGCGCACCACGCGGTAAGTAGTTTTCGAGTTGCGACTATTGTAGCGGGTATTCGTAAAAAATATAGTAAATGCGTGATATGACAGTATGCCGTGTTTGTGTTAAGGAACAAGCACATTGCGGATAAACCGATGGCTGCTGGAAAGACAGCAATTTATGTTTCCATAGCTCAGTTGGTTAGAGCGCAATCCTGATAAGATTGAGGTCGAATGTTCAATTCATTCTGGAAACACCACTTATTTATGAGGTAACAAATGAAAAATATTTTGAGCTATCAGAACGGCACTGTATTTACTGGAAAAGAGATTATTGACTGGGCTAATTATCAAGTCAATAATAAAACATCTAAGAGTAAATACGGTTTGAGGATTTTGAAGTATTATAAAGATACTTTGAAATCTGATAGAAAATATCGTGTATTCACTAGGCATGAAACTGCTGGATGCAACGATACTCGCGTTATGCCTTTAGTAACCAAGGCATAATATGTGGTAGTACCCAAGAGGTCGAAGGGGCTTGCTTGGAAAGCAAGTAGGCGGCGTAGGCCGTGCAGGGGTTCAAATCCCTTCTACCACGCCATGACCGTAAAGATGAACAAAATAGAGCATACGGTGTTACAAAACCGTCTCGGAGTGATTGTATCACAAGGGGATTTAACGGAGTATACGCTCGATGTGTGGTTCGCAAAACCTAAATTGCAAATGTGCGTCATGCGCCAGACGGCTAGGCGAGAGACTGCAAATCTCTTTTAGATTGGTTCGACTCCAATATGACGCTCCAATAAGTGAAAATTAAAGCGGACTGGTAAAGGGATGCCTTTAGGAGCAGACCGAACTGTTGTAATAGATGTACACTATTACACTTTGCGGTGCTCTGATTAGTGGTTTTGATGCCGACGACAGGTGTTCGCGCCACCCCATCATTTATCCTCAAGCTGGCTTGAGAAACGATACTCGGAAGGGTATCACGCCCCACCGTGGGAGAAAGCGGTAGTCCGGGTCGGGACTAAAGAATACGACTGCGCGATATTTGGTGGATGGGAACGAGTGAGTACGATTCGTTCCCAATTTTTATTATTATGAATAGGAGATGGTTGCATGAAGAAACTGCTAGGAGCTATCATTGCTTTGCTTACAACATTTGCGATAATTTGCGCTGTGGCAGTTCCGTCAAAAGCGGCAGATTTTAGTGACAAGTTTGAATTATATGAATCGTGGAATAACAATCTAAAAGTATATACAAGAGAAGTGAGTGAGGAACTTGATGTTCCGTATTCTGCGTTAGTTGCTATTATCTATCACGAGTCAAGATTTAAGAGCGATGTTGGTACAAATTATATTGGCCTAATGCAAGTTGGATGTACGTCAGATATTTTGAATTTTCTTTCAAATAATGGATTAAAAACATCTAAAAAGGGTTTGTATAACCCAGAAACAAACATTAGGGCTGGTGCATTGATTCTTAGATACGCAATGGATAAAGCCACAAATATGGAAGATGCGTTCTATATTTATACTTGCGGCGAGGGCGCTGTAAAAAAGCGAAAAGCGAACGGTCAGAAGAAAAATAAAGCTACTATTGAAATTACAGAGCTTTATTATGAATATTCTGAATACTTTGCTGAGTAGGGTAAATCTAATTATCGACAGTTTCTATTAGATGAACTAAATGGGATTCAGTCAGAACTTGACGAGACGAACAATTTACTTCAGTCTTGTGAAGTGTATCAGTCCGACTATTACAACCAACAGTTGTTGTTTATAGAACAAAAGATAGACTTCATAAATTCCGAGTTGAAAAATTTAGAATAACCTCTTGACTTCTTGAGTCCGGGATGGTATACTACTGCTGTGTAGTAATCATCCCGGATTTTTCTTTAAGAAATTTCTAAAACCCCTTGACTTTGGCTGATTTCTATGCTATAATATAGACAGTCGAAAGGCAATAAAACAAAAACAAAAACAAAAGCTAAAGGAGAAAAAATTATGAAGCTGAAGGTTTATGAGAATCACAATCGCGTTATCGCTCTGGGTCACGAGTTTGGTAAGCGTATCAAGGTTATGGCTGTGTGTCACGCAGAGGATACCTTCGATGAGGACTTCGGTAAGAAGCTGGCAGAGTTCAAGTACAAGATTGCCAAGAAGGATGCTAAGATTGCAGAGCACAAGCGCTACATCAAGGCACTGAAGGCCGCTATTGCTGAATGTGAGCATGAGATTGCGGCACAGGAGGCCGCAATTGTTCTCGTGACCGAGAACCGCGACAAGGTTGTTGCAGATAAGGACGCATTTATTGCGACTAAGTATGTACACAACGAGGGGTAATTACCCCTTATACATAACAGGTGTTTAGATGAGATATTTAGGTGGCAAGAGCAGAATCGCAAAAGATATTTCTGATTATATCAATTCAGTGATAGGAAATCGTGATTTTATATCTTTGTTTTGCGGGAGCTGTTCTATTGAGTCGCGTGTCAATGCAAATCACAAAATTCTTAATGACGCGCATCCATATCTAATCGCCATGTGGCGAGATGTTCAGGCTGGAAGGCAGTTACCGGATAAAATCACGAAGTCAACATACGATTACGTGAAAGCACACAAAGATGAAGACCCCGGATTGACCGGATATGTTGGTTTTGCGTGTAGTTATTCTGGCAAGTGGTTTGGCGGTCTTGCAAGAAATAAGCGCGGTGAAGATTTCTGTGCCGGTGCAAGTCACAGCATTTATCGTGACCTAAACGGTTTAAAGAATGCAGAGTTCTTGTGTGGTGATTATCGAGATATATTAGTTCCAAATGGTTCGGTTGTATATTTAGACCCACCATATAAAGGAACTACTGGATATTCTACTGGTGATTTTGACCATGAAGCGTTTTGGGAGTATGTAAGAGAACTTTCAAAAAGATGTACAGTCCTTGTAAGTGAAGAAACTGCTCCTAATGATTTTACTTGTGTTTGGTCTAAGCAGATTGCAAGACAGGTGGATGTGCGGCAAGGTCGAGTCTACAAAACTGAAAAATTATTTTCAAAAACCACTTGACAAACTTCAAAAAATTTGATATAATATAGTTGTTCGATTTATTCTATATACATAAGAGGTAATTTACATGGCATTTAATTTTAATGTACAAGAAGCTGTACGTGAGAAGATTGCTGTCAAGATTGCGCTGATGGGGCCTAGTGGATGTGGTAAGAGTTATTCTGCATTGCGTTTGGCAACTGGCATGATTGACGAAATGCGAAAGCGTGATGTTCTTGAGGGAACTAACGGCAAGATTCTTTTTGCGAATACAGAAGGCCCTCGTGGTCGGTATTATGCTAAGGAGTTTAAGTTCGACATTGTTGACTTGAATCCTCCTTACAATCCTGAGCTGTTTATCGACCTTATCAATTTTGCAGTTCAGCAGAAGTATTCAATTCTTGTTATTGATAGCTCCTCTGCTGAGTGGGAAGGACGCGGCGGCTGTCTTGATTTGCAACAGCAGTTTGGCGGAAACTATCAGGCGTGGGCAAAGGTTACTCCTCGTCACGATAAGTTCATCGACACGATGGCATATTCTCCGATACATATTATTAGCACAATGCGCGGAAAAGACCAATATGAGTTGGATAAGGATGACCGTGGCAAGGTGACTGTCAAGAAGTTGGGCGTTGGTGCAAAACAGCGTGACGGTTTTGAGTATTACTTCACTACTACGTTCTTGATTGACCGTGATAGTCACATGGCGAAGTGCGAAAAGGATAATACTCATATCTTTGAGAACGAAGGAACTACTATCCTTGATGAAAGCCATGGTTCTAAGATTATCGACTGGGCAAACGATGGAGCAGACGATAATTCTTACGCTGGTAATTATAATCCAGTAAAGGCAGAAGTTCCTGCCGGTAATCCTGCGGCGGCTGGCAAGGCATCTGACTCGGAAGTTGCGTCCAGCATTGAATCTATTTCAAGCCTGATTGAAGCCCTCAAGACTAAGGGTGTTGACCGTATGGATATTGCAAAGGCTATTTCTAAGCATCACATCGTAAACGGTAAGCCTGTGGCAAACTACAATACGATTACTGATGGCAATGTCGCAAAGGCTGTTATTGCAGAATTGGAGAGTTTGGCATAATGAAAAGAGCTTATCTTTCTGGAAGGGCTATTGCTAAGATTATTATTCAGGAAGCAGTGAAAGGTGATATAAGATATCGCAGATATTTTTACAAGCTGGCATCTGACGATAACACTATGCGGACAGAGATGGAGGCGCTTGCAAAGCACAATTTCATCAATGCAAAACAGGCGAAAGAATATCTCGAAAAGTATGTTATTTTCTAATCTAAAGGAGAATTAAAGATATATGATTAACACTGTTGTAATTATGGGTCGTATGGTTCGTGACCCTGAACTGCGTCAGCTTGATAACGGTACTAGCGTAACTAGTTTTAGTGTCGCAGTTGACCGTAATTATGTTGACAAGACTACCAACGAGCGTCAGGCAGATTTCCTGAATGTCGTTGCTTGGCGGCAGACCGCAGATTTTGTCTGCAAGTATTTTCATCAGGGCGATATGATTGCTCTTGAAGGCTCTTTGCAGTCTCGGAAGTACACCGATAAGGATGGTAATAACCGCACCGCAATCGAAATTGTTGCAAGCAACATTTCTTTCTGTGGCGGTAAGAATGGTGGTAATGCAAATGCAAATGCTGGTGCTGCTTCTGCAACAATGGTTGCAAACGCACCGTCTGAGGATAATGACGAACTGCCGTTCTAATAACTAAAATATGATTTATGGGGCGAGCGGTTGCGCTCCGCCCCATTTTTATTATGGGATGATAAATATGAATAAGTAGATAAATACTTACTCTTTTTCAAAACTAAAGAGTTTCTTTAACTGTAAGTATTACTATTATCTTCATTATTTTGATGATATGAAAATGATTCCAGAATCACATGGTACAAGCGAATTTGGGTCATATATGCACAAGATATTGGAGATGTATGGAAAAGGCGAACTTGATATATATGATATGCTTTCGTATTATGAGAAGCACTACGCAGAGAATGTAACATCTACTTTTACTTTGCAGATGAAAAAAGACTTCTCAAGGGATATGGGGTATAAATATTATAAAGATGGCTATGACTTTCTAAGCAATTTTAACGGTTTTGATTTTAAGATTTTAGAAACCGAAAAACATTTTGAACTGCCTTTCAAAGATAAATTTAGATTGCAAGGCCAAATAGACGTTATCGCAGAAAACGATGACGGTTTACTGATTATTGATTATAAATCTAAAGGAAACTGGAAGAGCAAAGCGGAGCGCATTGAGTACGAAAAGCAGCTATATTCTTATGCTTGGGCAATGAAGCAAATGTATGGCGAATATCCGAAAAAGATGGCGTTCTTTATGTTTAGATTAAATAAATGGACATGGGTTGACTTCAATGAAAATAGACTAAATGAGGTCTTGAATTGGATAGAGTCAACCGTCGATGAGATAGAGGGCGAGTTTGAGTTTAAGCCTATAACTCAAGAAAATGACGGCAAGTTTGACTTCTATTGTAACAATTTCTGTGATTTTCGTCATCAATGTCCTTATGGGCAATTAACTAATTAAGGAGAAAGATTTGCATGAGTGAACTTCTGGATAAAATCATTGAAGCAAAAGGAGTTCTTGGTGATAGACAAGCAGAGATTATCGCAGAAGGTTATCCGCTTGAAGAGTGGAATCCAGAGAAAGGCTCTGCAAAATCTATCTTCAATGCTAACGACAATAATCCTTCAATGATGTGGATGAAAAAGGATTATTACTTTAAGGACTTCTCCACTGGTAAGGTATTCGGTATCTTGGACTATTATATGTACAAGTTTGGTGAACCTTACATGAAGGCGGTTAAGCGTTTGTTAGATGAGACAAAGGTAAAATACGACCCATCTCTGTTTAGCTTTACAGCGCCAACTGAACAGAAGGATTATTTCAAGAACTTTAGATACCCTAAAATTGAAGATGATATTTCCGGTGTTGCGTTGGAGTATATGGCAAAGCGCGGTATTTCCGAAGAGACGTGTCGTTATGTCGGCCTTGGTTCCGATGTGCATGGAAATGTTGCATATCAATTTAGGGATTTGACTGGACGTGTTGTTACAGTCAAATATCGTCCTAGTCATGCAATTAAGAGTGGCGAACCGAAATACTTCTATCAGAAAAACGCTGACACTTGCCCCATTCTTTATAATATCAACAAGATTGATGTAACACAGCCGCTTTTGTTGACAGAAGGTATGAACGATACGATGGCTTGTATCGAAGCTGGTTTCAAGAATGTCGTAAGTATTCCGTCTGGCGCGAATGATGATAACTGGATTAACTTTAACTACGAGTTCCTAGACCAGTTTGAAGATATTATCCTTTGGTTCGATAACGATGATGCTGGCGAAAGTGGTATGAAAAAAGCCATTCCCCGCCTTGGTGAATATCGTATTAAGATTGTCAAACCAACGGAGGATGACGAAGAAGCGGTTTATAGTTATTATCACAGCTTTAATGAGAATGTAGATGTTCGTAAAACCGATGCGAATAATGTTTTGTTAGCTTGTGGTAGCGCAAGAATCCTTGCGTTGATTAACTCCGCTGAAGAAATTCCTATGGAAAGCGTTATCGACCTGATGGACGTTGAGGAATTTGATATTGAACAGACTGAATATATTCCGAGCGGTATCAATTCGCTTGATAGACAGATTTACGGTTTCATTGACGGGACATTGAATATCTGGACTGCCTACTCAGGTGTTGGCAAAACCACTATGATTTCGCAGTGTTGTGTTCTTGAAGCTATTGACCGTGGCGAAAGCGTATTCTGGTTTAATGCCGAATCAACAACAAGCCAGATGTTAAACTGGGTTTTGGCACAGGCGGCTGGTAGACAGCACTCTGTTGAATATACTGGGGCAAATGGTTTCCAGTATTACAAACCCACTCCACAGGCAACACAGGCTATTAAGCAATACTACGCAAAGAAAATCTTTGTTTATGACAACTTGCTTTTGTCAAATCCTGATATGGTGTTTGATAAGATGAAGTACATTTACAAAAGATGTGGCACAAAGGTATTTATCCTTGATAACTGGCTGTGTTTGAATTTTCGTGGTATTTCTGATACAGAAGTGACTGGCATTCAGGTTGACTTTATGAATAAGCTAATTCATTTTACAAAACAGAATGGATTGGAAGTTCATCTTGTTTGCCATCCTCGTAAGCAACAAGCCGGTATTCCTCTTTCCGAGTATGAGATTCTTGGTACATCTAACATTGTTAATATGGCTGATAGAATCTACGGACTCGAAAAGGTTTGGGACAATGACTTAAAGGCGCTTGGTTACGACAGACAGTTTACGGTTTTTAAGGATAGAACGCTTGGCATCCATGGTGAAAGAATTGGACTCAGATATGACCGTGTAACCAGACGTTTGTATGGAGACGGTGATGATAAGTTCAAGCAGTATTCTTGGGATAAAGGTTTAATTAGATACAATACTCCTATCTTTGGTAAGAATGGCTTGCTTGTTGGCGATAGAGTTCTCGATTATGAGCAAGCCGCCGCCAACAATACTCCGTATTGATGAGGTGACGTAATGGCAAATTATACAATTTACCATCTTCATACCATGCTAAGTAATGCAGTAACAAGCATCGACTCAGTTACTACGTTTAAGCAATACATAAAAAGAGCACAAGAGTGCGGTATGACCGCACTTGCTTTTTCAGAGCATGGTAATATTTTTGAATGGGTTCACAAGAAAGACGCTGTTGAAGCCGCCGGTTTGAAATACATTCATGCAATGGAGGCATATCTTACAGAGCGCATTCCAGATGAGGGCGAAGAAAAAATTCGTGACAACTACCACTGTGTTTTGATTGCTAAAAACTGGGAGGGTGTTAAGGAACTTAACCGTTTACAAGGAAAGGCATTCAATAGAACAGACGGTCATTACTACTACGCACCGAGAATTACGTTTGCTGAATTATTTGCTACAAGCAATAATATCATTATTACCACAGCTTGTGTTGCATCTGCATTATGCAAAGGAACAGAAAGCGCAAAGGCGTCATATCTTAGATTTCTGACGAGACATAAAGATAGATGCTTCTTGGAAGTTCAGCATCATAATACGCAAAAGCAGTTTGAGTATAATAGATATTTGGCAAATCTGTCTAGGGAAACTGGTCTTAGATTGATTGCTGGTACTGATACGCACTGTTTAAACGCAGAGCATGAACTTGGTCGTAGCGCACTACAGCGCGGCAAGGGCGTTTTCTTCGATGATGAAGTCGGTTGGGATTTGACATGGAAAACTTACGATGAACTTGTCGAGGCATATAGAACACAGGATGCTCTTAGTGAAGAAGAATATATGTCTGCAATCAATAACACAAATGTTATGGCAGATATGATTGAAACCTTTGAACTTGACAGGAGTTTTAAATTTCCTCGTATCTATGAGAATGGCGAAGATTTGCTTAACAATAAGCTATTCTCAGAAGAAACAATTATGTCAATCGTAAATGAAGGTTTTTCACGTGACGAAGTAATTGAGCGACTGCGTATGGAAGTTGATACCTTTAAAGCGCTTGACTCTATCGACTATATCCTTTTGGAAGATTATATCATTAGTTATGCTCATGCGCATGATATGTGGCAAGGCCCTGCGCGTGGTAGTGCCGCATCTTCATTGGCTTTATACGCCCTTGGAACTACAGAAGTTAACCCATTGAAATATGGATTTTATTTCTGGCGGTTCATGGACAAATCTAAGTATTCCATGCCCGATATTGACGTAGACTTCGGCCAGAAAGACCGTGACGCAATTAAGGAATGGATGTTGGCTAAACATCTTGATTTGCCAACGATTAAGACTTGCGAAATCATTACCTTTAACACAATCGCATTAAAGGGTGCTATTCGTGATATTGGTCGTGGACTGGATATGCCGTTGGATGAAGTTGATACGATTGCAAAGGCGGTTCACGAAGAAACAGTTGATGAAAATAAGGTCGTTACTATTGATGATGGCTGGCGTAAGAAATACCCAGAACTGTTTAAGTATGTCGATATTGTTATCGGTACTATTGTAAGTATTGGCTCACATCCCTCTGGTGTTGTTGTTTCTGACCATGATATTGCATCCGAATTTGGTTTGTGTTACCTAAAAGATGACCCGTATCCTGTTGCTTGTATCAATATGAAGGAACTTGATTCTACTGGATGGGTCAAGGAAGACCTTTTGGGTCTTGATAATGTCACGCTTATCAATGAGACTTGTAAACTGGCTGGTATTGAAAGATTATCGCCTAAGACGATTGATTTTGAAGATGACGAAGTTTGGAATAGCATCAAAGAAGATACATCTTTAATCTTCCAGATGAACTCTAACTATGGTCAGCGTACAGTTGATAGGATGCTTTCAAAAGACGTATACGGCAAGATTAAGAAACAAATTCCTAATATGACCCGCTTGGATTTGTTGACATTTATCAATGCTCTTATCCGTCCTTGTGGTAAGGGGGTTTATGATGATGCAACGAACGGTATCGTATCTAAAACAGGAATTAAAGAGATTGACAATTTGCTTGGTTCTTCTATGGGTTATGCAATCATGCAGGAACCTCAGATGGCATTTGTTCAGGAGTTCTGTGGTTACGATTTCCTGAGAGCTGATAAGCTCCGTAAGATTATCGGTAAGAAACTTGGCACACGTGACCAGCTTCCTATTATTAAGGAAGGTTGGGAAAAGAATGCAAAAGTCAAATATAACCTGACCGATGAGCAATCTGACAAGATTATCAATCCGTTCTTACAGTGCATTCTTGATGCTACACGTTATTCGTTTTCTCTGGTTCATAGTTTAAGCTATTCTTGCATTAGTTATGAGTGCGCATATCTGCGCTACCATTATCCGTTACAGTATTTGACTTCTTGTCTTAACGCATGGAATGGCAATGACGATAAAACTGCTGAAGCTATTAACTATGCAAATAGTCGTAAGGTAAAAATTCTCGCACCTAAGTTCAGACACGCAAAGGCAGAATACTTCTACGACCTTACAACAAACAGTATCTATAAGGGTACAAGTAGCATTAAAGGATTGAACGCAGGATACTCTGACTTTTTGTACTCTCTGAAAGATAATTCCTATAAGACATTTACAGATTTATTGTACGATATTCAGGCATCCGGTATGCCTCGTGACCAAGTTGAGACTTTGATTAAACTTGATTACTTTGAGGAATTTGGTACTTGCAAGGAATTGGCAACAATTTTTAAGCAGTTTCAGTTCTTCAAAAAGGGAGAAGCGAAAACGATTGCAAAGAGTAAAATTCCAGATGAGATTACAATGAGCATTATTAAACGTAATGCGAACGAAACTGAAAAACAGTTTAACAAGCTGAATTGCCATAATATTCTAAACGAGATTGAACAATATATTATGTCAATGAATCTTGGTGACGCTGATATCAAAACTAAGATTGCTAATCAGTTGGAATATATGGGTTATATTGGCATTAAGACCGATAAACCTGAAGATAGACCTAAAATCGTTATTCTTGACATGAAGGTTATGAAACAGCGCGATGCTGTTGAACCTTGGGGCGTTGTTATTGACGCACAGTCAATCGGTTCTGGTAAGCGTAGCTTATATACAGTTCCGTATAAATTATATAAACAGGCACGATTTAACAAAACCGATGTTATCAAGATTCGTGACTGGTACAAGAACAAGCGTGGATATTTTTATATCACAGATTACGAATTTATTATTATATAAGGAGGTTCCTATGTGGCTTATATGTCATACTACAGACAACGAGATTAGAACGCCTCATTTCGAGCATTCGCGTGAGGGCGCTTTGCGATTTGTAAACGGTGTAATTAACGACCTAATTAACATTAGTGATGGAGCTAAATATGAACTTGACGCATATCGTGACGGCGATGAAGTTGTGCTTACTATGAATGGGAATACGTTTATGTGGAGAATTTTTAAGTGTAGTATGGAGGTTGTTTAAGCGATGATTGTTAAAACTTCTTATAATAATATCGAGACACTTAATGGAAAAAAGGTTCAGATTAACGTTGACAAGATTTTGTCAAGAAAGCTATCTGTTTCTGACCGGTTCAGGAAGTTTTTGTTAAAGAATAAGGATTGTGTGTTTACTGCTGTTGATACGCACAATGGTACTAAGTTTACAGGAACTATGTATGAATTGGTAGAGGATGATTCGCCTGTTAAGTGGTTGTTTTATACAGATGATTTGATTGTTAAGGAGTGATTCTTATACATAAGGTTATTGTAATCAACGGACTACCCGGAAGTGGAAAGGACACATTCGTGTCCTTTGCTAGTAAATATGCGATGACTACAAATTTTTCAAGCGTAGACTTCGTTAAAGATGTAGCAAAATTTGCTGGGTGGGACGGAGTAAAAACATTAAATTCTCGTTTGTTTCTTAGCAAGCTAAAAGAACTGCTTACTGAGTACGATGATATTCCATACAAGAAAACAGCAGAAGAAATCAGGTGGTTTAAAAATCAACCAGAGCAAGAACTTTTGTTCGTGCATATCAGAGAGCCACATGAGATTGAACGAATTGTAAGAGACTTCGGTGCTATTACGGTTCTTGTGAAACGCACAAATAATCAACAAGTCGTATCAAACGACTCTGATAAATACACAGAATCTTATAATTATGATTTTGTTTTAAATAATGACTCAACGCTCGATGCTTTAGATTCAAAAGCAAAAGGATTCGTTAGTTATCTAAGAAAAGATTATTAAGGAGAATAACATGATTAGGTTTGAGAAGGTAAGCTATGAGCAATTCCTGAAGGATTATACCGCAATTTTTGGTGATGAGATTGAAAGTATTTATATCAAGGAAATCTATGATAATCTGAAGCTACCGAAGCGTAGTACGACTGGCTCTTGTGGATACGATTTCTTTAGTCCTTTCGAGTTTGTTCTCGAAGAGCCTAATGCAGAAATTATCATTCCTACTGGAATCCGTGCGATTATGGATGATGATAAATTTCTGATGATTGCACCTCGAAGTGGTCTTGGCACTAAGCACTATATGCGACTTGCTAATACAATCGGATTTGTTGATAGCGACTACTCTAAGTCTGACAACGAAGGCCATATCTTTGTTAAGTATCGTCTTGAGAACCATAACTCGGATAGTGTAAATGTAAAAGCCGGTTCTGCTATGGCGCAGGGTATCTTTATGAATTATCTAAAGACAAGTGATGACGATGCGGACGGTATTCGTAATGGTGGATTTGGTAGCACCGATAAAAAGTGAGGTGGCTAAATGATAGAAGAAAAGATGAGGTCTTTAGATTGGCACGACGCATCAACTAGACCTAGCAATAACGATATTGGTAAACTATTTTGGATATATGATAAGGACTCTAAATATTTTTATTGTTACACACCTGTTATCTATAATGGCGACTGGGTGTGCCCGATGGACGATAAAACGATTCCATACGATGAGTGTGTAAAATGGTTTAAACTTCCGGTTGAGTCAAAATTATACTATACAACAAAAGATGTTGCCTCTAATATAGAAACTATAGAGTGGTTTTCTACATCTGATAAATTACCGCCACTGGTCACTATTTGCTCGCCGTCCAATGGGGATACAATAATGTTTAAGAGTAGACCACTCACGGTAATCTTAGATGCGGAGTATGATGGCAAGCATCATTATTCAGAATATGGCGATGTATATTATCGTAGTGACGGAAATTGGTATTATTACGATGTTCCACCTGAGCCTGTAATACTTCAATCCGGTAGCGATAAATTAAAGTTAAACGTTGCGTATTGGACATACACTCTGTCTGTTGGCGGAAACTTTGTTAGTGCATTGAAACGAGGCGACATACATTGATTGATAAAGGTTTAGTAGTAAAATCTGCTCCACCGGATGTTGAACGTTTATACACTATGACACCCAAAGACTTTGTTATGCAGTGCTGTATTCCGTGGCAAGGCGCAGAGGTTGATTTTCCAGAATTTCACAAATATGGATATACAGTAACTGGGATTTATGAGAAGTGGCATTGGTATACAATCGCCGATGTGACACATAATCCTGATGGCGAATATGATACTATTGATAATGTGACACTAGAGGAAGCATATAAAATGGTTGCTCTTACAACTGCCTATTGGCAACCTATGCGCAATAAAGAGGTTGAGGAATATAGCGAATATAGGCGGATTGACATGATTCGTAGACTCTTTATAAATCATCCAGAAGAGCGCGAAAAATATTTTAAAGATTGCCCGCAAGAGAAAGATAGGTATTATAAGAGATTTCCAGAAGAAAGGAAACTTTATGAAGGTAAGTAATTTCTTTTTACACTTAAAGAAAATTATCGTTCATAGGTATTGGGTATTTTACTTTTGTTGCAAAGCTGGTATTCCTTTGCAAGGGATTACCCACGACCTCAGTAAATTCTCTCCAGTTGAGTTTTGGGAAGGCGTGAAATATTATCAGGGTAACAGAAGTCCTATTGATGCTTGCAAAGAAGAGAACGGTTACTCTATGGCATGGCAGCACCATAAAGGACGCAACCTTCATCATTATGAATATTGGCAAGATAATTTTGATAAGGGTGGAACTCCACTAAAAATGCCGTACAAATATGCACTTGAAATGGTATGTGACTATCTTGGTGCAGGGCGAGCATATATGGGTAAGTCCTTTACATTAGATAAAGAATGGGAGTGGTGGCTTGGTAAGTGCTCCAAGCCCATTGCGATGCACCCACAAACTAAAAAGTTTGTAAATGATATGCTATGGGAGATTAAAGAAGATAATTCTTATAACGCGCTAAAAGATTATTCACGTGCGATTTATGATAGCGCAAATATTGATATGGGGTGATTTTTTGATTGATGTCAAATCTTATGTTTAGAAGCGTAAGACAGATATGCGAGACTATCTGTCTAAAACAAAGCCGTCAAGGGATACGCTCGTAATAATTCAGTTTGGAGATAATCCGGCTAGTAATGCTTATGTGAACGGTAAGATACGTGATTGCGAAGAGGTTGGATTACGTACAATAATGTACAAACTTCCAGAAGATACGGAATATGCTGAAGCGTTGAGAATTTTAATAATGTCGCAAGAAAATTCAAAGGTTGCTGGTGTTATAGTTCAGTTACCTGTTCCAGAGCATCTAAAAGGAATTGCTACACATATTAAATCAGAATTTGACGTTGACGGTTTTTTGCCAAATACTAAGTTTGTTCCTGCAACTCCAAAAGGAGTTATTGAGCTATTAGATAACGAACTTAATTATAACTTTATTGGAAAGGTTTGTACAGTAATTGGTAAAAGTCATATAGTGGGTGAGCCGTGTGCGAATTTAATTAAGGGGCGTGGTGCAACAGTAATTTGGTGTGATAGCCATACGATTGACCTAAAAAAATGGTGCTTGCAGTCGGATTTGATTGTAACAGCCACTGGTAGACCGGGACTAATTGCACCAGATATGATTAGACCAAAAACTGTTGTGATTGATGTTGGAATTACTCGTGGCGATGATGGTAAATTGTGCGGTGATGTTGATAAGTCTTGCTACTCTGATGATGCACTAATTACACCAGTACCCGGTGGTGTAGGACTTCTTACACGAGTCGCATTACTTGAAAATCTAGTATATGAGGTGAAATGATGACAGTAACACAGGAATATATAAATGAACTTTTAGATACGGCAGAAGTAAAAGAAATTGTTGTCTTTGAAAAATGCCTAATTTGCGCTTATAAGTTTACAAACGGTTTTGTGATTGTTGAATCTAGTGCGTGTGTTGACCCAAAAAACTTCGATATTGATATTGGCAGAAAAATCTGTCGTGAGCACGTTGAAAATAGGCTGTGGGAACTTGAGGGATACGTCCTTCAGCAGAAGGCCGCTAGAGCTACCCAGAGACGCTCTCCTGACGCTGTGAAGAAGTCAATAGAAAACCTTTCCCCGGAGGCAAAGGCCGTATATGATACGCTATTAAGCCAACTGAAAGCCGCCTATCCGGTAGATATCTAAAAAATTTCTCAAACCCCTTGACAAATTCAAGGGGTTTTGTTATAATATAAGTAGTAAATTTTAGGAGGCTGTTGCCATGACTCATGTAACTGATGCTGAACGCTATCTGGCAGAATTAAAGAGTGCAATGGATTACTATGGGAATATGCTCAATAAACAGCACGGCAGTAACCATGACGCATACGTTAAGTACGATGTTGCACGATGCCAGTATAACGCCGCAAAAAGAATGATGGAACTTATGAAGAGGTAAAATATGATTGTAGAAAAAAGTTTTATTGATGCAATTAGTTATGCGAAGAAACACGATGTTATGATTCGTCCTGAATATTGGAGCCTTTGGATTAGATACATTAAGAATAAGGCTGGCTTCTTTTGGTGTGATAAAGATGGCGTAATTACTAAAAGTTGTGGCCTAGATAAGAATGTAACTGTTTGTGACAAGGTTCTTGATGTTACGAAATGGGAGTTTATGTGTGACGAACTTGTTGATGACACGGTGAGTAATAATGAGTGATAACGAATACAGGCAGCTTGTTTTAGATTTAATAAACGAATCAGAAGATACATTGTATTTCATGTTTAGAAATTCAGTTCGGCAGATTAAATTCACAAGTCCTTATGATAATGAATACCAGTATATTGTAAAGCGTCATTCCGCAATCTGCGAAGCATTTAAAACAAAGACAGGTCATGGAATTATGGAGGATGTCGATGATTAACATTGGAAATGATTGGCAATCGTTCTTTGACATAGAGCAGCAAAAACCGTTTTATAAAAATCTAAAAAGATTTCTTGTACAGGAATATGCAACAAAAACTGTATATCCACCGATGCAAGATATTTTTAAGGCGTTTGAATTAACGCCTATACATAATACAAAAGTGGTAATAATCGGTCAGGATTGTTACCACGGTGAAGGACAGGCTATGGGGTTGTCATTCTCTGTAAGAAATGGAGTCTATCCAACACCTCCTTCACTGAAAAATATTCAAAAGGAACTTAATTCTGAAACGGTTGAGCGTAGTGAATGGTCGCAGGATTTGACAAGATGGGCAGAACAGGGCGTATTACTCTTAAATACAATTCTTACAGTTAGAAAACACGAACCTCTTTCACACGCAAATCAGGGTTGGGAAATACTGACCGATGACGCAATTAGAGAGTTGGAAAAATACGACCAGCCCATCATTTACTTATTATGGGGCAAGAACGCAGGGTCTAAAAAGAATCTAATTACAAATCAAAATCATAAATTCTTAGAATCTGCGCATCCGTCACCGCTAAGTGCAAACCGTGGTTTCTTTGGGAATGGTCACTTTGCAAAAGCGAATGAGTTTTTAATTGAGAATGGCTTAGAGCCGGTCAGGTGGTAATTCTATGAAGTATATGGGAAGCAAGGCAAGAATTGCAAAGGATATTTGTCCGATTATCCAGTCGTTTATTGACAAGAGTGGCGCATACGTGTATATCGAAGGATTCGTTGGTGGCGCAAACGTAATTGATAAAATCAACTGCGATATACGTCATGGAATTGATAAGAATAAATATCTTATTGCACTTTTGAAATACGTTGCCAATGGTGGCGAATTACTTGGTAGAGTATCTAAAGATACGTATACTGAAGTAAAACAGAATAAAGATAATTACCCGAACTGGCTTGTTGGTAATGTTGGATTTCTTGCGTCTTACAACGGCAAGTTCTTTGATGGCGGTTATGCGAACACAGTAATTGAGCATACTAAATATGGCGATAAAGTCCGTGACTATTATCAAGAAGGAAAGAGAAATCTCGAACAGCAAGCACCGAACCTAAAGGGTGTTATTTTTACGTCAGGTGATTTTCTCGAATTATGGAAGAGCTTCGGCGGTCAAAAGGAAGTAGTTTTTTATT
>ERZ1026876.267-NODE-267-length-33193-cov-14.913936_pt1 | contig 33193 bp, 53 predicted proteins | sample MGYA00380168_ERZ1026876 | MGnify/ENA primary metagenome ERZ1026876 (study PRJEB33269, sample SAMEA4719804) | human gut metagenome | biome: human-associated habitat; feature: organic feature; material: feces | place: Cameroon | collected 2013-10 ... | reverse complement strand
AGATAATTGTGGAAAAGGGGTATAACTAAAGTGAATACCGGAGCATGGGAAAAAATAATAAAGAAAATGTGCCGTGAAAAAGGCATCACGCCGAAGGAATACGCGCCTCTTATCGCCACCCTTGCCGGTATTTTAGAAAAGCGGGATGACGCGCTGGATCTGTACGAGGATACGGGCGGGAATCCGGTGGTGCGGCACACCAACAAAGGCGGCGCGACGAACATTGTCAAAAATCCGCTGCTTATTTTGTGGGATGACTTGAATAAATCCGCTCTGGCGTACTGGCGGGAACTGGGGCTCACACCCAGCAGCTACAAAAAAGTAAGCGGCGACGGGCCCACAAAAGAAAAACCGAGCGGCCTTGCCGCTGCTCTGATGCAGATTGAAGCAGACTAAGGGTAAAAATTGGCCCGTGGTGCTGAAGTACGCCGAAAGCATACGGAGCGGCGAGAAAATTGCCTGCGTGGAACTCAAGCAGGCGGTTGAACGCTTTTTTGCAGACCTGGAAAACCCGGAATATGAGATGCATCCCAAAGGGCCCGAGTTTTGCATCCAGATCATAGAGAAAACACTGGTACACCAACAAGGGGAACAGCTGGACGGAACACCATTGCGCGGGAAGCCGTTTTTGTTGGAACCGTACCACAAGTTTATTATCTACAATCTCCTGGGCTTTAAGCTCAGGGGAACGGATATTGTAAGGTATCACGAGGCGCTTATTTTTGTGCCTCGGAAAAATATTAAAACGACCTTTGCCGCTGCCCTCAGCTGGGCCCTGTCATTATGGTACAGGCGTAGCGGGGCGAAAATGTACATCGCGTCAGCTGCCCTTATGCAGTCTCTGGAATCCTATAACTTCCTCCGCTACAACGTGGAACGGATGGGCGAGGATGAAAAGCACGGCGGGGCGGTTAAAATTATAGACAACAACAACGAGCACTCCATGACCGCCGATCTTCCGGACGGTTCTTTTTTTATTCGGGCCTTGGCGGCGAATGCAGACACACAAGACTCCTTAAACTGCAACATTGCGATATGCGATGAGATCCACGCCTTTAAAAAGCCGAAGCAATACAACCTATTTAAAGAGGCCATGAAAGCCTACACAAACAAACTGCTGATCGGCATTTCCACGGCAGGAGATAACGAGCAGGCTTTTTTAGGACAGAGATTGAAGTATTGCCGGAAGGTGCTGGACGGCACGGTAAAGGACGAACAATATTTTATCTTCGCGTGCTGCGCTCCGGATGGGGTGCGGGACGGGAGTGTAGATTTTACGGATCCTAAGATCCACGAAATGGCAAACCCGGCTTATGGCGTGAGCATCCGGCCTGCAGAGATCTTAAACGACAGCCTGCAGGCGCTTAACGATCCGCAGCAGCGGAAAGACTTTTTTGCGAAATCGCTGAACGTGTATTCCTCCGCCATGCGGGCCTACTTTGACATAGACGAATTTAGGAAGAGCGACCAGAAATACACCTGGACGCTGGACGAACTGTCGAAGCTGCCCATTGACTGGTACGGCGGTGCTGACTTGTCCAAGCTGCACGACCTGACGGCGGCATGTCTGTACGGGAATTACAAAGGGGCGGATATTATTATCTCCCATGCATTTTTTCCGATCGTCAGGGCGCATGAAAAAGCGGATGAGGACAATATACCCTTGTTTGGTTGGCAGGATGATGGGTGGCTGACCATGTGCAACACCCCAACCGTCAACCATGCCGATGTGGTCAACTGGTTTGTGGCCATGCGCAAAAAGGGATTTAAGATCCGGCAGGTGGGCCATGACCGCAAATTCTGCCGGGAATATTTTATCGGCATGAAAGAGGCCGGATTTAAAATCATCGACCAGCCTCAGTATTACTACAAAAAATCAGAAGGCTTTCGCCACATTGAACAATGTGCGAAGAACGGAAGCCTGTACTACCTGCACAGCGAAGCGTATGAATACTGCGTGGAGAACGTGTCGGCCGTAGAGAAAACGGACGACATGATCCAATATGACAAGGTGCAGCCGGAACACCGCATCGACCTGTTTGATGCGTCAGTGTTTGCCTGCATCCGCTACCTTGAGAGCCTTGAGAGATCCAAGGCCGGGAAAAAATGGTGGGGAGAAAATGAAGAGTGAGTAAAAAGAACAGAAGCCGTCCGGCACCGAGGGCGGAACCTAAAAAGCGCGGAATAGTCGGTTTTTGGGCTGGCGATGATGCATCTCTTGCGTGTGCCGGATATACCAACCTGGCACATAACCCGGAGATCATAACAGCGGTGGACACCATTGCAAGGCTGATCGGGGCCATGACCATCCACCTTATGCAGAATACCGACCGGGGCGATGTGCGCATAGTCAACGAGTTGAGCCGGAGAGTAGACATAAACCCCAACAAGTACATGACCAGATCCAACTTTGTGCAGTGGATCGTGCGCACCATGTTATTGGACGGGCGCGGGAATGCGGTTGTCCATCCAAGGACGGAAAGCGGGTATATTCGGCAGCTGGTGCCTATCCCTCCCGCGTTTGCGTCCTTTGTGCCGGATGGGGCGTTTGGCTACAAGGTGATTGTAGCCGGTCAGGAGTACGATCCGGAGGACGTGCTCCATTTTGTTGCCAACCCCGGGAGTTATTACCCGTGGCTGGGTGAAGGGTACCAGATAGCCTTGTCGAGCGTTGCAACAAACCTCAAACAGGCATCGGCAACGGAACGGGGCTTTATGTCGTCCAAATGGAAACCGTCCATAATCGTCAAGGTGGACGCTTTGACGGATGAGTTTTCCAGCCCAGATGGAAGAAAGAAACTGCTGGAAAGCTACGCCATGAGCGGAGAAGCCGGGGAACCCTGGCTGATACCATCGGAGCAGTTTTCCGTGGAACAGGTAAAGCCTTTGACTTTATCTGATCTTGCGCTGGCGGACTTTGTGAAACTGGACAAGCAGACGGTTGCCACCATTCTTGGTGTGCCGCCGTTTGTGCTGGGCGTGGGAGACTTCAACCGGGAGGCGTGGAACAGCTTTGTTTCCACGCGCATCATGCCCTTGGCGCAGAACATCCAGCAGGAATTAACGCGGAAGCTCTTATATAGCCCGGATCTGTATTTCCGCTTTAATAGCCGAAGCCTGTACAACTATGACCTTACAGACCTGGCGCGTGTGGCAGATGACCAGTTTGTACGCGGCATCATGACGGGAAATGAGGTTAGGGATTGGCTGGGCCTGTCTCCCATGGATGGTTTGGACGAATTGGTTATCCTGGAGAACTACATCCCCCGTGGAATGATCGGGGAACAAAACAAATTGAACGGAGGCGGTGCAGATGATCTGTAAACGCTACGCTATTTCCCGCAACGGGGATTTTAACACCCGGGCGGAGGACGGAAACCTGTACATCGAAGGATATTTTGCCGTATACAACAGCCGGTATGAGTTATGGGATGGAGCGTATGAAACCATAGACCCCGGCGCGTTTGATGGCGAAACGGACGGAGATGTGCGGGCCCTGACCAACCATGATACTACTCTGGTGCTGGGGCGCACGATCTCCGGCACGCTGACCCTCCGACTGGATGAAAGAGGTCTTTGGGGCAGCATCCTTGTGAATCAGGCTGACCAGGACGCGGTGAACCTGTACGAACGTGTAAAACGCGGGGACGTGTCTCAGTGCTCCTTTGGGTTTGATATCACGGATGAGTACGTGGAGTACAAAGACGGGGAACCCGCTGCCTGGCACATCCGCAAGGTCAAACTGTACGAGGTGTCCGTAGTGACCTTTCCGGCTTACGAGGATACCGGCGTGCAGGCTCGAAAAGCAGAGCGGGACGAAATCAAGAAACGACAAGTAAAAAAATGGCGGGATGAAATGACCGCCAAGCTGAAAGGAGCTGCAAATGGCACTTAAAACCATCATGCTGCGGCGGTCTATCGACCTGAAAAAGAAGCAGCTGGAAGAACTCAGGGCCAAAGATAAAGACTTTGAGACCCGGGAAAAGGAACTGGAAACCGCTATCGGTGAGGCTGAGGACGAAGAAGCCCAGAAAGCCGTATCCGAGGAAGTGGAGAAGTTTGACACGGAGAAAAAGGCCCACGAAGAATCGGTGAACACCCTCAACGCCGAAATCGAAGGGCTTGAAAAAGACCTTACCGACCTGGAGCGCAAGGCTCCCGAACTTGAAAAGAAAACCGAGAGGAGCAACAAGATGCACATCAAAACCAATGTACGCAGCCTGGATATGAGCGTCCGGGCGTTTGACGCTCTTACAATGGAAGAGCGTAACATGATCCTGGGCGACAACCAGGTGAAAGAATTTCTGGGCCAGCTCAGAAGCATGAAGGGCCAGAGCCGGGCCATCACTGGCGGCGAGCTGACTATCCCCGTGGTCATGCTGGATCTGATCGCCGAGAATATGTACCGCTATAGCAAGCTGCTTCGGCGGGTGCGTGTGCGCAACGTTTCCGGCGAAGCCCGGCAAACCATTGCCGGAACCGTCCCCGAAGCCGTGTGGACTGAAATGTGCGCGGCCATTAACGAGCTGACATTTGCATTTAACCAGATCACTCTGGACGGATACAAGGTGGCCGGTTTTGTGCCTGTGTGCAACAGCCTGCTGGAGGACAACGATGTAAATCTTGCCAGCTGGATCGTGGAGATGCTGGCGGAAGCCATCGGCTTGGCGGAGGATAAGGCTATCCTGTACGGTAAGGGTGCGGCGAACAGAATGCCTCTGGGCATTGTGACCCGTCTTGCCCAGCAGAGCAAGCCCGCCGATTATCCTGCCAACGCTCCGGCTTGGGTTGACCTGCACACCACCAACATCCAGCAGATCGCCAGCAACAAGACCGGCGCTGAGTTCTGGGCAGCTTTGCAGGTGGCAGCTGGTAACACCTTTACTCGTTACAGCCGGGGCAATCAGTTCTGGGCCATGAACTCCAAGACCTATGCTCTGTTGAAGTCCAAGGCTATCACCTTTACCGCCTCCGGTGATGTGGTGGCTAACGTGTACGGCATCCTGCCTATCGTCTCCGGCGACATCGAGGTATTGGAGTTTATGCCTGACGGCGATATCGTCGGCGGCTATGGCGATTTGTACCTGTTTGTCCAGCGTGCGGGCATGAGCATCGAGGCCAGCCGGGAGGTACAGTTTATCCAGGATAACACCGTTTTCCGCGGCAAGGCCAGAGCAGACGGTGCGCCTGTTATCCCCGGCGCCTTTGTGGCTATCAACATCAACGGCAGCGATGTGACCACCTCCATGGACTTTGCCGCCGACACTGCCAATGATGCAGACCTGGACGGTATCAGCGGGCTTACTCTGACTCCGGCCTTTGATGCGGCTACCACCGCTTACACCGCTACCATGACCGCTGCCGCTGCTGTAGCTGCCACTCCTGCCCAGGCTGCCGCAAATGTGGCACTGTCCTACAACGGCAAAAACATCGTAAACGGCGAAACCCTCACTCCCGTCACCGGCACCAAGCCCCTGAGCATCACCGTGAAAAACGGCAACGCCGTTAAGGTGTACACCGTCACCATCACCAAGTCCTGAGGCAGCGCATGACCGAGGCGGATCTGTTGAAGCTGCTGAAGCTTAACCTCAGCATGATCACCACGGTATACGATGACTATCTTGCACACCTCCTCTTGACCTCCCGGGAGTTAATATCCCGGGAGGGAATCAGCTTGCAGGACACCCCGGAGGATAACGAGCTGATAGTGATGTATGCCGCGTATCTCTATCGCAAAAGGGCGGAGGACAACCCTCCCATGCCCCGAATGCTGCGGTGGGCGCTGAACAACCGACTGTTTAGCGAGAAGGTGTCCCAATGACCTACGATGACGGACTGCTGACTATATGCCGCCTTGAGTATCCTCCCAATCAGGGACAAATGCCCAAGGCACAGCTGCAAGAGCTCTGGCGGCACTTTTACGGCGCACGAACAATAGGCTATGGCCGGTATTACGCGGCGCAAGGCGTAAACCAGCAGATTGATATGCTTGTAAGGGTGTGGGCTGACCCAAATATCCAGATAGGCATGTACGCAGTGCTGGAAACCGGAGAGCAATACCGGATTGACAATGTGCAGCACCTGCTGGATGATGACGGCTTGAAGGTCACCGACCTGACCCTTAGAAAGGTGGATGATCTGTATGACATCTCTGCAATCACGGCTTAAAGCCATCGGCGAGACCTTTGCAGCGGTAACCCCCAATACATACCACTACTGGCGGCCCAGATTACAGGCCCCTTTTTTGGTATGGGCAGAAGACGGTGATAACGGATATGAAACCGACAACCACAAGGCCGAGCAGGGCATAACCGGCAAAGTGGACTACTACACACAAACTGAATTTGATCCGGTAGTGGATCAAGTGCAGGAAGCCATGGAGTCAATGGAAATGGCCTGGGAGCTGACGGATGCGCTGTATGAGGAAGAAACCAACCTGATCCACTACTCATGGGATTGGGAGGTTGTCTGATATGGCGAAGATGACCATTAGAGGGCTGGAAGATAAAATAGCCGAGCTGGAAGAATTGAGCATACAGGCCCCGGAGATCATCCGGCGCACCTTGTATGAAGGGGCTGGTGTGGTGGCTGACAATATGCGTCAGGCTATACAGGGTATCCCAACGGATAACCGCATTGGCACGCCGGAAAACCCGGTGTATGGTATTCAGCCCCTGCAAAAGCAAGGGCTTGAAGAGAGTTTCGGCATCACCCCCATGAAGCACGAAAATGACGGTTACAACGTATTGATCGGCTTTGATGGGTATAACGGGATACGCACAAAAAAGTATCCTGGCGGACAGCCCAACCAGCTGATAGCCAGATCTGTAGAGCGTGGCACGTCTTTTCGGCGTGCCTATCCTTTTATTAAAAAAACAGTGCGGAGCTCCAAGGCGGCAGCCCAAAAAAAGATGCTGGAAACCTACGAAGAAGAAATAAACAAAATCATGAAATGAGGATATGAATATGGCAAACGGAAGAGTAATTACCGGTTTTAGCGATGTCTACGTTGCTAAGTATAGCAACACTGACGGCACTACCACCTACTCCGGAGGCGTTCCGCTTGGGCGCGGCGTGTCCCTGTCTTTGGATGTGAATTTCTCCGAGGATAACATTTTTTATGCCGATAACCAGGCGGCAGAAAATGCCTCCGGTGAGTTTTCCGATGGCACGGCCACCATCACCATTGATGGTCTGCTGGGTGAGACTGAGGCGCTTGTTATGGGCCTTCCGGCTGCGGAGGAAGTGACCATCGGCACTGGCGGAAGCAAAAAAGCCAGCGTATACAAGTATGGTGATTCTGCCCAGGCTCCTTATGTGGGCATTGGGTGCTTGCAGCGCCGCAGATCCGGAGGCGTGACTACCTGGCGGGGTATCGTGCTGACCAAGGCCAAGTTTAACCCCGAGGCGGTAGCCGCTGCCACGCAGGAGAAGACCATCGACTGGCAGAACACCCCCCTCACGGCCCAGATCTTTAGGGATGATACTTCCGCCCACAACTGGCAGTACCACGTGGATGACCTGGATAGCCGGGAGGATGCGGTGGCTATGATCAAGCAGCTGCTTAACATCACCGCCTGAGGATACGCCGATGGAGGAAAAACTGGCGTTGACAGTAGGCGCGTCCATTGAGATCGCCAAACTTTGCGAAGATGAGGACTTTGGAAATGTGGGCCTGTTGCTGGCGGGTGAAGGAAAGTCCTATGAAGAGCAAACCAGAACGTGGGCGCAGATCATCTCTATTTTGAGCAAAGGCGCAGACGGTGAACATTATTTGACCGTGGAGGATGTGCTGGGGCTGGAAATGCCGGAGTACATCCTCCTCAGAGAAAAAGTGTTTAAATGCTTTGACGTGGATACCGCCATAACCGTCAAGCTGGAATCTCAAAAAAAAAGACAAGACGGCGATTGACCCTATCCTGGGCCCTGTTTTACGGGCGCAAGTTAGGCATGCAAAGGCAGGAGATTTTGTCCACCCGGTACGGGGAGTTTGTTGACATGATCTCCTGCCTTGCCGTATATAACGGCACGGCAAAGGAAAAGGAAGAAGCTCCGGCAGATTTTGATATTTTTGAACTGAGGTAACCCATGGCAAGCGATATAAAGACAAAGATCGCCATAGAGGGCGAGCAGGAATATAGACGGGCGATAAAAAGCATCACCCAGGCGGATAAGGAGCTGGATTCTGAACTGAAATTGCTGGCATCCTCCTTTGACAAAAATGCCACCGCACAGCAGAAAGCCGCCGCAAAGATCCCCATACTGACAAAACAAATTGAAAACCAGAAAAACAAGCTTGCCACCCTTACCGACCTGCTTGCGAAGCAGCAGAAGCAATACCAGGATTACGGAAAGCAGCTGGAGGAAGTAAAGGCCCAATACGGGGAGGGCAGTAAAGAGGTTACAACCGCCCAGCACGCCTATGAGGACATGGGGAACGCCATTGCAAAGACGCAGGCGGATATCAATAACACCTCGGCCACCGTTAACCAGCTGAATGCGGAATTGGGAGATCTGAAAACCGAAGCATCGGACGCGGCCCAGAGAGAAAAAGACCTGGCGGAGGCTCAAAAGAGGCAAGCGGAAGAATCCAAGAAAGCGGCGGAGAAGGTTGCCTTTTATGCCGACAAATTGAATAAGGCGCTGAATGTCACGCTTGCATTTTCTGCGGCATCCTTGACCGTTGCAACAACTTTAGGGACGCAGGTTGTTAAGGCTTACGGTGCATTGGAGCAGGCCGTAGGCGGTGCGGCGGCGGTGTTTGGCGACTACGCCGACCAAATTGTACAAACATCCAAAACCGCATCCAAGACCTTGGGCACGTCTCAGGCGGAATATCTGGCGGTGGCCAATAAGATGGGCGCACTTTTCCAGGGCTCCGGGCTGAGCGTGGAAAGGTCTATGGAGCTGACCACGCTTGCCATAGAGAGAGCGGCGGACGCTGCCTCCGTCATGGGTATTGATGTATCCTCGGCGCTGGAAGCCGTTACCGGCGCGGCCAAGGGTAATTATACTATGATGGATAACCTGGGCGTGGCAATGAATGCCACGACGCTTGAAGCCTACCGGCTGGAGCTGGGAATGGATAAAGCGTTTTCCCAGATGACCAACGCCGAAAAGGCCGAGTTGTCCATGCGGTACTTTTTTGAGCGCACCACCAAATACGCGGGAAATTTTAGGCGGGAAGCGGCGGAAACCATAGAGGGATCTTTGGGTTCCCTGTCTGCGTCCTTTAAGTCTTTTGTGGCCGGGCTGGGCGACTCTGAATCGGACGTGGCACAGCTGACCGAAGATGTAGCGGATAGTTTTGTGAACGTCTACAACAACGTGGCACCAGTCATAAAGAGAGCGGCGACATCCATTCCCAATGTGGTAGACACGCTCAAGCTTAAAAGCGGAGAACTGGATAAATCCCTGGGCGGGATGCTGACCACAATGAAAAACGTTGCTCTTGTGGGCGGCGGTCTGGTGGCCGGTGTGAAAACATTATCCGGGCTTACCTCTTTAGCCAAACAGGCCGACGACATTAAAAAAATGTCCGAGGGGCTGGGCGGGTTTGTTGAAAAGCTGGGATCCCCTAAGGTAGCCATAGGAATTGCGGCGCTTGTAGCTTTGTCCGGAGCTGCCGTTGCGGTTGCAACCTCCATCCATGATGCGAGGATGGCAACGGACGAATATTACCGGACGGCGCAGGAAGCAGCTATAAAAACTCAGATGTTCCAGAGGAATTTGGAATCCATAAACACCACCTACAACGAAAACGTATCTGCGGCCAGAGATACGCAGGATGAAAGTCTTGCGCTTATCGCCTCGTATGAAAAGCTGGCGCAGAAAACAAATCGGACGGCGGGAGAAACGGAACTTCTGAAAGAAGTATCCAGCAGGCTTGTGGAGGTCATGCCGGAACTGGCCGGTCTGTACAACGAGCAAACCGGCCTTATAGACGCAAATGTATCCAGCCTAAAGGAATTGGTGGCAATGCGCGTCAAAGAAGCGGAAGCCAATGCCCTGATGAATAAGGCCGTGGACGTGCAAGCACAGTACAATGCGGCTTTGAAAGAGCAGGAACGCTTATCGGCCAAACTTGCAGAACTGAAGCAAAGGCTTGCAGAGATAGACACCGGCAGCCCGTTTAAGTCTTTCGAGCAGGTGCAAATTGAAAATGATATCACAAGGTTAAGCGTGGCCCTTGCAAACCAACAAGTGGTAGTGGGTGAGCTGGGCGCAGAGGTAGAAAAAACCAACACTGAAATAGAAGGACTTGGAGAAACGCAGGAAAAGGTTGCGGCTACCACCGAGGCCACCGCGCAGAAAACGCAAGAAGCGGTAGAAGCACAGACCAAGGCCATGGAGGAAGCCCAGGCGGCATATGATAAAACATACGAAGCGGCCCGGAGCAGTCTGGATGGGCAGTTTAGCGAATGGGATAAAGTCGAGAATAAGACGAAAACCTCCGTGCAGGAAATGATCGCGGCCAAAAAGAGCCAGATCGAATACTTTAAAAATTACACCAGCAATTTTAACGCTTTGACCAGCCGGAACATTGACGGCGTGAACGAGCTGGCAGCCACATTTGCGGATGGCTCCATGGAATCCGCCGCCGCTCTGGAAGCCTTGAGAACGGCCACGGATGCAGAAATTGAAGAAATAATTGCGGCCATGCGGGAAACCGGGCAGCTGAAGGATATACTTGCCGGGAATTTTGCGGATGCTACCACGGCGGCAAAGGGACAGCTTAATCCCAACGAATTTTACGAACTCGGCGTAAACTGCGGCGAAGGCTACGCGCGAGGCATTGAGAGCATGGCCGGTAGAGTAGGGGCTGCTGCTGCAAGGCTGTCCGCTGCCGGGCAGGGAAGCTTGGCCAGATCCGATATGATCCAGAGCCCATCAAAAAAATATATGCGGCTTGGAAAATATGACGGAGAAGGGTTTGCGCTGGGGTTTGAAAAGAGTATCCCGCTTGTTACCCGTGCCTCCTCCCGGTTGTCGGAGGCGGCGTATGCGTCTATCCAGAGAGCGCAGACCGCATGGGACAATATCCCCGAAACCGGAGGATCTGTAAACGGTGGCAGCACAACCACCAACTGGGGCGGCATCAACATACAGGTATACGGTGCTGAGGGGCAGGATGTGAATGCCCTGGCAGATGCGGTCATGCGCAGAATGCAGGCCGAAGTAAACCGGAGAGAGGCGGTGTGGCAATGATCAAATGGGCGGGAAAATCCAGCGATGACGTGAAGGTCATTGTAGAAAGATACCCAGGAAGAACCTACGCACAGAAGAAGCTCCTTATAACCTCCATCCCGGGGAAGTCCGGGGACATGGTGGAGGATCTGGGCGGATACAACAATTACGCACAGGAGTATATGGTCTATCTGAGCGCCGATCAGCCCAAGCTTCCCGCCGTTGCCAAAGCAGCGGCGGCATGGCTGGCCGGGCCTGTCGGGTACCAAAGGTTAGAGGACAGTTACGAGGCGGACACCTTCCGCCTCGCTTTTTTCGAGGGGCCAATGGATATAGAAAACATCCTTAACCGCTTTGGCCGGGCAACCATCTCCTTTAACTGCGATCCAAGGCGATTTTTGGTATCAGGGGAAACCCCTGTAACCCTGACGGCGGCGGGAAGCGTGACCGGGCCCAATCCGTTCCCGGCGCTCCCTTTGATCGAAGTGACCGGATCCGGAGATATCACCCTGACGGTGGGGGATGTGGATGTAGGGATAACCGGACTGGAAAATAAGATCACGCTGGACAGCGAAAACCAGAACGCCTATAACGGCACGACAAATTTGAACGGCATAATCAATGCTCCGGACTTCCCTGTGTTACGTGAGGGGGCAAACAATATAAGCTGGACGGGGACTGTAACCTCAGTGAAGATCATCCCCAGATGGTGGACGCTATGAACTATCCGAGACTGTATCCTCCCACTGCTGCGGCATGGGATACCAACGGATTGGGGGCATTGTCTGATTGCATCTCCTGCGTGGTGGAGGAAACATTAAACGGGCCCTTTGAGCTGGAAATGCAATACAGGCTGAACGGTCTGCATTATGCGGATATAACTTTACGCTCCCTTATCCTGGCAAAGCCAAATCCTACCGCAAGGCCCCAGCCCTTCCGCGTGTACAAAATAAGCCGTCCCATAAACGGGGTGGTGACCATCAATGCCCAGCACCTGAGCTATGACCTGAGCGGCATTGTGATAGAGCCTTTTAACGCTCCCTCCCTTGCGTCCGCTTTGGAAGGAATGAAAACCAACGCAGTTACCGAGAACCCGTTTGAGTACGAAACGGACAAGACGGTTATATCTGACTTTGTTGTGGCCTATCCTTCTTCTGCCCGGTCTTTGGTGGCCGGGCAAAGAGGCAGCTTATTGGACACCTACGGCGGGGAGCTGGAGTTTGACCGCTACCAGGTAAAATTATGGGCACACCGTGGGAAGGACAACGGCGTGACCATCCGGTATGGGAAAAACATGACGGATGTCAACCAAGAAGAAGATGGCAGCGGTGTATATACAGGCGTGTATCCGTACTGGTACTCAGAAGAAGAGGGCAGCGCTGACCTTGGCAACTCGTATGTGCCGGTAGAAGGAGAATTTGATTTTACCCGGATCTTATTGTTAGACCTGACGGAAGAATTTGAAAACAAACCTACCGCCGAAGAGCTGACGCAGAAAGCGCAGGAATACATCTCCAACCATGATCCGGGAGTGCCGACCATAAGCACCACGGTATCCTGGTATCAATCGAGAGAATTTGTCGAAAACGTGAATCTGGGAGACGTTGTAGGCGTTTATTTTTCCCGCTTAGGTATATCTGCTAAGGCCAAGATCGTGAAAACGCGCTACAACGCCTTACAGAATCGGTATGAAAGCGTGGATATCGGCAGTGTGAGAAGCTCCATTGCCGGAACCATCGTATCCATGGATCAGGGGGTAAGCAGCGTCACCCAGTACACGGTGACGGAGACGCGGAGGATCACCAAGGAGCTGGAAATGACAGCAGACAGTTTGCGGTCTGCCATATCCGACAGCGCACAAAATACAACCCAGCTGATCCAACAATCCCAGGCCATCATCATGGAGGCGTTACAAGAATACGCCACAACGGGAGACCTGGAACAATTAAGATCCAGCATGCAATCCCGGTTTGAGATCTTGGCCGGGCAGATCGAAGCATCCTTTACCAGCATCTCCGAAACCGTGAGCGATTTAGACGGCGAAACCACGCGGCAGTTCTCGGAGATCCACAGCTTTATCCGGCTCATGGCGCAAACCTCCACGGTAAACGGCGGTATCGTCATTGGTGAGAGCACCAGCCAGATCAAGCTGAAACTGGAAAATGATATCCTGTACTTTTTTACAGGGGATGAAAAGACCGTATCCGTGAACAACGCCATAGCGTATTTTTCGGCTGGCAAATTGTACGTGGTGCAGTCTCAGATCCAGCAACTGACCATCGGTACTACCGGGAGATTGATGGATTTTTACATCCTCGGCAGCGGGGAGAATACCGCCGTGGGCATGATCGGGCGATTGACGTAAGGAGGACATATGCCTATATTATCTGCCACGATGCAAACGGGCATCAACACCATAGGTAAGCGCACCAAGGGCGGGTTTACGTCCACCGCTACGGCCACCGGCACGGGGAAAACCTTACAAACGGCTACCAGTGCGGCACAGGCCAACGCCAAAGCGGCTATCTCCTTCCAATCGGCGAGCAGCAACCGAGGCACCATTGGCACACGGGATCTGTCCAACGGAACAAACTCCATCGGGACAAGCACGCTCATAGGCAATGCGTATTCAAGCGAGGGACGGAGCGGGGAAAGCTACAGTTACACCACTATTAACGTGGAGAGCGGCGCAACCTACACGGTAACGGTGCGCTGCACCTGTACTTACTCCCTATCTTCGGCGCGTAAGACTTACCAGCGGATAGCGTCCTTTGCGCTGGACGCGAACACGGTCAGAAGCGGCTCCCTTATCCTAACCCACGCCAGCGTGACCGACTTCCCGATATTCCTCTCCGTGCAGACTGCGGCGGGGTTTGTGGAGGACTTAACGGATGAGGTGTACATGACCGCCACCCTCAACGGCACATCCACCACCATCACCCTGACGGACACCATGCTAAACGCTATCCGGAGCAGCGGAACCTTTGTGCTCTGCATCGGCAAATACCGGGATGGGAACGTGAGCAACTACGCCGGAACCAGCGAGATCTACGGCGTAAGCATAAGTTATGACCCGGCCAACAGCAGCATATCAAGCGTGACCGAGAATGTGCCTATGGACGGCACCACGCAGGGAACAGTGACCATTGAGCGGTACGGCACCAGTTACACCCACACGGTCAAGATCACACTGGGCACCGAGACGCAGACCTTTGAGAACGTAGGATCCTCCTGCACCTTTACGCTCCCGGCATCGTGGGTATCCCAAGTGCCCAATGCGACCAAGGGCACGGCTACGGTGCAGCTGTGGACATACGATGCATCCGGGGCACAGCTGGGAGGGGTTGCAACGGCCTATTTTTACGCGGTTGTGCCCGACACAATTATCCCCACCGTTACTTTGGCAAAGACCATAATCAACGCCAATGAGACGGTGAACGGCTGGGGCATTGCCTTGCAGGGGTACAGTCAGATCAAGCTGACCGCCACCGCACAGGCGGGAACCGGGGCGACCATAGCCGGGTATGCCTTTACCGGGCCGGGAGCGGCGCAGAGCGGGGCGAATGCTGAATGTACCTCCAACGTCCTGACCGCTACGGGGGAGCTGACCTACAAGGTGACGGTAACGGACAGCCGGGGCCGGACTGTTTCTGCCACTGTCACGGAGACGTGCTATCAGTATTATCAGCCTGCTATCGGCTTATCCGTGTACAGATGCACAGAGGACGGAACCCCGGACGATGCCGGGGGAACTTACGGAAGCGCCACGCCCACATATGATATAGCCTCGTGCGGTGGGCACAACACGGCGGTAGCGGTACTCCGGTACAAGTCAACCGGGGCATGGAGCGTCATTGAGAGCAACGCTGCCAGCGGTCAGGCGTATATCTTCGGCGCGATCGACAAGGCCAGCAGTTATACGGTGGAGCTGACCGTCACAGATGCTTTGGGCGCTGCTCCTGCCCGGGCGGAGATCCTCCAACCTGTTACCGGCTCGTTATTTATCGGCCTGAACCGCGACCGTGTATCCATGGGTATGCCGCCTACCAGAGCGGGGTTTGACTGCCACTTTGACGCTTACTTTCGGGGCGCTGTGACCTTGGAGGGCGACCCTCTCGGAGTGGAGAGCGGCGGAACCGGGGGCAAGACCATACCGGAGGCCCTTGCCGCATTGGGCGCACCGTTTTCCGTGGAGTACGGCGGCACGGGTGGAAACACCCCGGCGACAGCCCGTGAAGGTATCGGCGCATGGGGAAAGCCTGTTGTGCTCTGGACAAACGCAAGCCCTACCTCTACACTCCCCCCACAGGATATCGAAATAGACGGGAACTGCCCGTTTTTGCTCTGCGTGGGGACGAACGGCGGGTTTATTCTCGACAACACCGATCGGGGCGGCGTGCTGACCGAAGCGCACTGGACGACCATAAGTAACGATCTCCATATCACCTTACAGACGAGGATTATTAACCGAGTGGCCGGGGGCAAGGTGCATATCGGCAACGCTTACGGATATGATTACAACTTAAGCAACAACAGGATGGCCGGGAAGCAGGACAACTCGGAATGCATCCTGTACCAGATTTGGGGGATATATTGATGTACGCACTCAACCTTGATACGGACGGGAGGATTTTATCCGCCACATATGCCCAGTACGCCAAAGAGGGCGCCGTGCTGGTGGACACCCTCCCGGTTGGGGACATCTACGACAATCGCTATGTGGACGGGGCTTATATACACGACCCGCTCCCCAAAGTGGAAATGCCAGCCGAACTGTGAGAAAGGATAAACAATGTTCGGGTTTGATTCGGTGCCCGGTGGATTCCGGGCGCTTTTTGAAAAAAACGGATATCTATTTTGAGAGGTGATTATATGGTAGCTGGCAAGGATTTTGCCGACTTTGCCGCCGGGCAGGCTGGCACATGGTGCTATGTATGGGGCGGTAACGGGGCGGACATGACCGCCATGGACGAGCGGGCACGCAACAGTTGGATAGCCAAGCAGGAGGGGCGGTTGAAAACCAGCCATATCCCCTACGCCAAGCGGGTAGAGATGATCAAGACCCTGTATGCCAAGCTGGACGCACAGGGGGTAAACCCCATCCGGGGCGGCGACTGTTCCGGGTTTGTTTTCTGGTGCCTGAAGGAGCTGGGCCTGCAAAAGAGCGACCTGTCCAGCCGGGGATTTTTTGGGATTTGCAAACGGATTGACGTTTCTGACCTCCAGCCCGGCGACCTTGTATTTAAGTGGACTGACAAGGACGGGGACGGGTTCGAGTCGTCCGAAATCTACCATGTGGGTATCTATATCGGGGGCGGGAATACCGTGGAGTGCATAGGCCGTGCGGAGGGCGTGGTTGTGCGTCCCTACAAGCGGGGCGGCTGGGGCGTGTGCGGCAGACCCAAGTATTTCCCGGATTTGGACAAGGAAGATATCGACCTGACCCCCAAGACCCCGACCGTGGAGGTGCTGGGATCCGTCAACGTGCGGGAGGCCGGGAACATCCTCGGTAAGCGGATGGGCACGGCGCACCGGGGGGACAGGCTCCCCATCCGTGACTGGTCTGGCGAGGGCTGGTATCGAGTGGAATACAAGGGCCGGGTAGGCTACATCTCCAATAATCCCAGGTATACGCGGGTGGTGGAGGTGTAGGTGGATTGGGTATCTATTCTGGCGGTCGTCGGCACCGTATGCAGCATAGTATTTGGGTATCTGGCTTTTTCACGCAACAAGACCCATGATGAGCGCGGGGAGGGACAGCAGACCGGCACCATCCTGACTGAGCTTGGGTATGTCAAATCCGGCGTGGACGATATCAAGGCGGAAACCCGGGAACAGAGAAAAGTAAACACGGAGCTATACAGCCGCATAACAGCGGTAGAATCCTCCGCGAAACAGGCGCACCACCGGATAGACCGGCTGGAGCATCTGGACGAAAGTGACCGATAAAAAGAAAGGAAAAACAAAAATGAAAAAGATCAAACTTATTCTGTTGACCCTCTGCATCTTCCTGCTGCCGCTGGCGGCTTTTGCCGATACCGGGGCGGAGCCGGAGTTTTTCACGTGGACTTCGCTTCTTACCGTGGGGGGGGCCACTGCCGTTGTGGCGCTGTTCGTCCAGCTCACCAAGGGGCTGGGCGTTATCGCCAAGATCCCCACACAGATCTACAGTTACATCGTGGCCGTTATTGTGCTGCTGGCTGCGACTATCTTTACCGGTGGGCTTACGGTATCCTCCGCTGTGCTAACGCTGGTCAATGGGTTAGTGGTATCTCTGGCGGCAAACGGCGCGTATGGGGCGATTGCAAGGGTAAAAAAATAAGTATTAGCGTATTCAAGGCGGGAGCGGTCCCGCCTTTTTTATTTTCAAAAAATATAGATAAATCGGAACTTTTTTGCATTTACCGCTTGACTTTGTGTCCACATTGTGGTATGATTAGTACATCAAAAAGAGGAGGACAAGAAAATGAAGACCACCACAAAGACCGCCGGAACCCAGACCGCTATGGCTATCGCAGAACGCGCAAGGAAAATCGCAAATACTAAGGCGGGTGCGAACGATGAGGGCATGTACTATGGCAGTAGCTATCTCAACACCTGGATTGATTTGCTGGAAAACGGGGAGACTCTAAGGCTCTTTTTCACGGACACTGAATATTGGGGAGATGGTGACGGCGATGATTATTATGAGGATGCCGTTGACAAGGCTGGAAATCGGTACACTATAAGCTACATCGCACCAGATCTGGAACGTGAAGAAGGCGAATGCGATTCCGATTTTTACGACCGTCGCGCATGGTCTATCGATTGGGCGGAGCCGTGTTTGATCGAGGACTATGACACCGGCGAGCTTTTGTACAATGAGGACGATCCGCGTGGCGTTACGGTAAGATGGTTTGACGAGTGAGGAGGGGCCATGGGAAAAACGGTAAAGACAGACATGCTTAAGGTCAGGATAACTCCTGACCTTAAGGCCAAGATACAGGCCGCAGCTGACGCGGATAACAGGACGGTGTCCGGGTATATCATCAACCTGATCATGCGGGACATCGCCAAAAAACGAAGTCCGTAGAACTTAACTAAGGAGGAAAAGATCATGACTATTGCAGAACGCGCGGACGTGTAAGGAGGCAGGCATGCACATCTGGGTTGACGCTAACAACCCTGTGGCTTACATCGCCACAGGGTATCGTGACGGGCATTATGGCAGCGTGTATAAAATGTTGGATTTCGAAAACGCTCTCCGTGATATCGGCGCGATCGATGATTATAAGCACGGACGTTTTGTTTTCCCGGGCGGAATGCTTAAAACAGTGCGTGAGCTGGCGCGGGAAATCATCGAGGAGGACGTTATCCCAAACACCGAGGGCATGACCGTGGAATTTGATGGGCAGAATTACACATTGGCAGAGGATGTCCACTGCGAGGGGGCGCTCGGTCAGTACCACGCTGAGGCATATGACCCTACCGGACACGACTGGCCGACAACCATCTATTGGGAAGCATCTATAGGGGATGAGATGGACGAGCTGACACCGGATCATCCGATCGCTGGGGTAATTGTGTGTGATGATTGAAAAAAAGAAAAGGCGGAGCCGTTAAGCTCCGCTTTTCTGCGAAAGTCTAATTACCTTCCACTACATTTCAATCCACGCCCATTGCTGGGTGACAAGATAAGCATATCAGACAACACCCAAAAAGTCAAGCCTGGAACGAATCTTCGTTGATTGGGTGGATTTGCGGGTGGACGAAAAATAAAATCACTCAAAAAAGCCATATATTTAGGGCTTTTTATTTGCTATACGCCTTCCCTCCCAACGGTAATAATTGTTTAATTTATGCTTTTATCTAACTTGGATTTTCCCCGTTTTTGGGGATTTTTTAACCTGTGCGTTTATGCGATATCCCCAGTTTTTAATTCTGAATGGGTGGATTTGCGGGTGGATTTTTTTCCAGAATTTTGCTAAATGCGGCGTTGCTGTATGCGGCGATCCGCTCTTTGTCTCCGGTCATCTCGTGGTTGTATACTGTGTCACCGTCAAATTTGCGAGAATGCCCAAAGGCCATTTTTTTTAGCGTCTCCGGCATGTCCTTATTGACACTGTAGCAGGTGTGCCGGAACTCATAGGGCTGGATATATCTTGGTGCCCCGTTCTTGTTTTCTCCTCGACGGCCTATCCCGTTGTACTTACAGTATTTGTACCAGCTGAGCCGCAGATTTTTTTGCGAACAAAAACCTCCGTGCCGGTCGGGGAAAACATACGGTGATATTATCCCGCACTTGCGCAGCAGTTCTTTTTGGTCAGCTATCACCCTGGCGGCGTAATCGTTCATTACGAGCGAGCGCCGGGCATTATCGTTTTTTCCGTGCGTTACCTCTCCTCGTATGTTGATGGATCTGTTTATGCTGTATTGCGCCCCGTCTATATCTGACCACTTTAGCCCGGCCAGCTCCCCGGGCCGAAGGTCGGAAAGAAGCAGGAATCTGTAGGCGTGGATGTGGAACTCCTGCACCTCCTTGCCCTTGAATATGGTCGTGTCACTGGAAAAGAGCGTTGTGATCTCATCCGGGGTAAGGATGTATCTTTGCACACCCGGTGCGCCCTTTGGAATGGCAAGCTCTTCTGTGTGCAGGGTAGTGTACCTGTTTTTCCGGCAGAACTTTAGAAACCCGCTGAGGCACTGCCGTATGCCTTTCAAATGCTGCTTTGATGCCCCACCTTTGTAGGCCGCTGCAATGATCGACTCACAGTCTCCCTCTGTAAGGGCTCCTATGCGCTTGCGCCCTGCATACTTGCACACCCAGCAACGGCCAACGGAGGCCACTCTGCTCACATACCCCGTGGAGGTGGTTTTGCGCAGGTGATCCAGATATTTTTCATACACCGTTTCCACCCGTGCGGATCCTCCCGTGGTGCTGCTTTCCAGCCACTCATCCGCTTTCCGCTCGGCCTGCAATTTTCCTTTTTTTGTCGCCATGCCAACGGAGGAGCAGAAAGTTTTCCGCTCCCCCATATCGTTAGTAACTTTTATCTGCCAGTATTGCCGCTTTTCAATCCAGACGGCTTCATTCTTTCTGCGCTTCATTTTCTTCTTTTTCCAACTCTTCCGGGGTCAGCTTATAAAACAGATCCAGCTCCAGCATGGTGATAGGGTCGCCCGTCTCTTCGTCGATTTCTGTATAAAGAGTGGGTGTGATACTGTTTGACCTGTCTATGATCTTGAGCACGGTTTTCACGTCCTCTTTCGGCACATCTCCTACACGCTTGTTGTCCAGCAGAACGCTGCATCTTCTTATTCCGTCTTTGGTGTAGGCCCCGAGAGCGATATCCGGGGAATACTGGTCACACCACTCCTTGTTACTGTTCCGGTCTGATTCCTCCTTTTCCATGGCCTTGGTCAAGATAGACTGGCGGTCGGTGCCGTTCACGTTCTTTTCCTTCACGCCCTCCACGTCAAAGGTGTAAATCCTGCGCAGCTTTTTCTCCAGTTCTGCCGCTGCTTTCTTTTTTTCGGCTTCTTCCTGCTCTGCCTTAATTCTGGCGGCTTCCTCCTGCTCTGCCTTAATTCTGGCGGCTTCCTGTTCTTCCTTTTCCTTTGCCGCTTTTTCAGCCGCTTCTTTTTCAAAAACTTTTTTCTGCGTGTTTTTGCTTAACGCATTGGCGCCTATAACGACAACGACCGTTGCAAACAAGATAAACCAGATCACGTCAACCCCTCCTATATATTCGCCCCGCCGAATCGGTCGAATAATCTCGTAAACCATCCCCGATCCAGATGTGTCAGGTCATAGAGCAGCATCGCCGCTATCGCCACCAGCAGCATTATGCACGCCACAGCACAGACGATTGCCCATTTCTTAGATGCTTCCAAATCTCGGGTAAGATGGTCTTTGTCTGTCTCAAGGGCAAGGATCCTTTTATCCTTTTCCCTGATCATCTCCAGGGCGCTATCCAGCTTAGCCTGGAGACTTTCCATGTTTTCCTGCCGTTCCCGAATTCTTCGGTCAAAAATAGACATAAGATCTTTGATGACCTCAGATCCGGCGCACATGACTATCGGCTCACCCATTACCTCTTTTTCCGTTTTTCCAAAGGCGGCGGCGATCTGTCTTACCACAAGGCTGCTGGGCTGTATGGTCTTTGCCCGCAGTCGGCTTATGGTTGACTCCGACAAACCGGTGTACTCGGCGATTTGCGCGTTTGTCCTCAGATTAGGATTGTCCTTTATCTGAGCGTTTAGAAACTCCCTGACATTAGCTGCTACATCCGTTATCCCGTCCTCCAATCATATATGATTCTATTCTGCATGCGCGATGCATGTTGAATACTGTTGATTTAATCTTGGTCGGGTGGTACTATTTTTTTGTCAGCTGATATGTATACATTAAACTATATTTATTCCAAAAGCGCAATAGTAAAGGAGAGAAAAATGGAAAATATACAATCCGGTGACACATCCATGATCCTGGCCGAACTGGTTCCCATGCTTTCCAGGCTAAAGGAGGACGAGCTGCTTGTGATTCTTTACTTTGTTCGCTCCCTCATTCGCTAAACGACAAAGGCCCTCCATTGGAGGGTCTTTTTTATATTTCTTCTGAAATTTTCCGCAGCATGCGCTCCATGAGGGCCCATTCATCCTCTGTCATTTGGGCCAGAAGGAGAACAAGGCGGCGTTTGAAGTCGCTGCCATTCGCCACATCGGAAAGGAACTTTTCAATTTCCTGCTGGCGGGATCTCTCGGTGAACATTTCTCCCTCGCCGGTGCGGAGCCAGTTTTCGTTTACATTGAATTCGCGGCAAATAGATAAGATCGTTCGGTCAGACGGATTGGACTTGCCGGTTTCGATCATGCTGACAGATGGATTCTTTATCCCTATGCGCTCCCCGAACTTCGTTGTCGTTAGATTTAATGCTTTTCTGACTGCCTTTACTCGGCTTCCGATAGATTCCATTCTCCACCTCTTTTGTAAATGTATTATAAACCGTCCAGTTAAAAATGCAAGAGTTCTCTAAACAAGTTAGAAAGTTCGCTTGACAATCTAAGTTAGTTAGATTAAAATATAGGCAATCGAGAAATAAAGAGTGTCAAGCAATGATAAACCAAGCAACCCGCACCGCTTACGGTGTATCTTCCAGAACTTCCCGCATTTTGCGTTCCATCAGGGCCCATTCTTCCGCTGTCATTCTGGCCAGCATATTCACAAAGTTTTTTTTGAATCCCTGGTCTTTGACCACATCGGCGAAGAATTCCCCGATCTCCTGCTCTCGGGATTTGGACACAAACATTTGCCCCTCGCCAGTGCGAAGCCATGTCTCATTGACATCGTACAGGCGGCAGATGTCGGATACGGTTCTTTCGCTCGGTTCGCCCCGGCCCATCTCGTATGTGGCTATGGTGTTTTGCTTAAGTCCCAGCTTATCTGCAAAAGCCTGCTGCGTTAAATTTAGCGACTTACGCAGTTTCTTTATTCTTTCGTTCATCGTTTTCTCCTGTTTTTCTTAATTATAGCATCGGCCTTATGGAATTTCAAGGAGAAAATATCAATAAATCAACAAAACACACTTGACTGTAATCGACCAACGATGTATAATTATCGTACAATCAATACAAGGAGGCAAGCGAGCAATGACAAGGCAGGAAATCAACCAGGCGCTGGAAAAGCAGCTTAAAATCCTTGCAGACAAGTCCGCCACCGGCGCGGCCGATCTGGCCAGCCTTGCCGGAGCGGCGGAAACCATGCTGCACATCAGCGAGTTCCTTTATCGCCGAGCGGATGTTTCTCGCGATGATCGTCCATGGCTTCCCTCTCGATGATTTCCCGCGCCAGCTCACGCACTTTTTTAGCATTCTGGCCGGGAAAACAAAACGTCCGCGCTTATAATCATCTATCTTGATCTTGATGTAGGTAAATATATGAGCAAATTTGTATCCGGGCTGCAAAAGGCAGCAGAGCGTATCCACATCAACAGCAAAAACCTTATCCTGACCAATCCCGCAGAGCGGGGCGACCTGTTAAGCATGACCCGTGGCCTCCTTGACCTGCTGGCGGCAGAAGAACAGCTGACCGGCTCCATCTCGGAGGGATCCATGGATATCCTGCGCAAACAGACGGAGCTTATCTTTGAGGCATTCCCCCTGGCTACGGATGGAGAGGCAGAAGGGTTTGCCGCGTTACTTTTGCGGATGTCCGCATATTGACGGAAAGGAGGAGCGTATGAGCGAAAAAGAAAAGCAGCTGGGCGAAAGCATCAAGAAACTGCTGGACAAGCTCCCCGAAGATAAGCAGGAGCGTGTAATGGGCTTTGCCGAGGGCATTGTAGCCGCTGCAAGCCTGAAAAAGGAGGAGGCATAATGCTGCACCGCAAGTTAAGGCTGAAGCTCCGGGAAATGGACATGGATGGGGCGTATCTGGCCCGTAGGCTGAATATGACCCCTCAATGCCTAAGCGCCCGGATGGTGGGCAGGATCCCCTGGCGGACGGATGAGATGTACACCATCCTGTCCATGATCCACGAGCCGGACAGTGCCCTGGCGGCATACTTCCCCCGGAACGGCATCGACCTCCCGGAGGAGTACGACAACAAGCTTGATGAGAAACGGGAACTGTTAGACCACATCGTTAAGCTTATTGCCATCATGTGAGTTTTTATGACCCCATAGGAGGGCGGGCTACGCTCGGCCCCTCCCGGGTACTTTGACAGCTTTCTCCCCGGGGAAGTGCCGCATTGATCCGGTTTACCTCCTTCCGGTGTAAGCGCTCCAAGCCCGTCCCCCTATGGGGTCATGCAGGAGGATTTTATGGTTACGGATGTTATTGAGCGTACAGAGTTAGAGATTGCCGAGGCCGTAACGGCTAACCGGCTGGGCATTGTGCTGGTGATCCTCCTGGGATTGCTGGCGGCATGGCTGATCTACACCAAGCTGACCGACCGCAGGGAGATGCGGCAGGCACAGATCGAGCGGGCCAGGTATCAGGCCATGGCCACCAAGGCCGGGATGAACGGTTTGAAGTGCCAGACCATCACCGATCTGGAGTTTGAGATCGCCCTGCGGGATGAGCGGATCGCCAAGCTGGAAAAGGACAACAAGCGCCTGAATACACTGCTGGCGGCAGCGTGCAAGGAGGTCAGATGATCCAGATGAAGGAATTCCGGGAGAGCCGGAAGCTCTCTCCCCGGGAAATCGTGGAAGTGGTGCAGGAGGATGCGCCCCGCTTTGACCGGTATCTCCTGAGCAAATGCGAGCACCCGGAAAAGTACGGGATCCGCCTTTTGAATGAGATCGAGCAGAACCTTGCGGAGGCATTCCCACCGACCGTGCCAGAAGCCCGGAAACCAGACCGAAGGAAGAACCCGTGCCGCCTCTACTGCAGAGTGGGAAAACGGATGTATGGGCAGTTGCAACGGGCTTTGCAGGCCGATGGATTTAAAACCACGCAGGACGGGCTTGTGTACATTATCAGTAAGTATCTGGAGGGACACAATGGGACGGAAGAAGAAACTGCACACGTATGAGGTCTATATGATTGTCCAGGGCACCAAGTCCACCATCCTTACCACCACCGACAAAAGAGAGGCAACGCGGAAGTACTCCACCCTCTGCGGCGGCGGTGCCCTGCCCCGTATAGCCATAGACGGGAAGCAGCTCACCATCGAAGAAGCATATGACCTGTACAGTGTTCAGGACGCAGCTCGTCACAGAGTAGGCAAGTATGTGCGCAAGCCTGAAATAAGAGGCTGCGACAGGAGGTACTACGATGTATAAAATCAAGGCCATCAACCCCCGCCTTACCCACGAGTACGGGCGGGGCACAGTGTTATCCGTAGAGGTGGACACGGACAGCCTGGCGGAAGCCCGGGCTCTTGTGGACGATCTGCGTACCGGATATGTATCCGTATCCGTAGGCAAGTGGACAAACGGAAAAAGCCCCACCGCCATGGCGTACTTTTGGGCATTGATCGACAAGATCACCCAATCCACCCGGCAGCCCAAGAGAGAGGTATACAAGCAGGTGGTGCGGGACATTGGGGGGAACAGCATACAGAGGAGCGTTCGCAAAGACGCGCTGGAAAGCTGGCGGCGGCAATGGGAAAGCAACGGATCCGGCTGGATCGTGGAGGAGGCGGGAGAGTTTGGCGGGTATGTAGATACCATCAACTACTACGGATGCAGTGCATATGATGCATCGCAAATGTCCCGGCTGATCGAAAGCGCCGAAGCCGAGGCCCGCAATCTGGGAATACCCCTCCGGAGGGTCTGATGAAAAGCATCCTGCAAACCGAAAAACGGAGTTACCTGTCCGGGGACACCAGGTGGCTGGAAAAGCACCACATCTTCGGCGGAGCGAACCGGAAGCTGAGCGAGAAGTACGGACTGTGGGTCTGGCTCACCCATTACGAGCACAACGAGCCACCCTACGGAGTGCATTACAATTTGGAGCTGCGCCGAATGCTCCAAAGACGGGGACAGGCAGCTTTTGAGGCCGCCCACCCGGATCTTGATTTTGTGGCCACCTTTGGCCGGAACTATCTGTAAGGAGGATATATGCAGAGGATCACACTTATAGGCAACCTGACCCACGATCCAGAGACCCGTTCCACACCCAACGGAGTGACGGTGTGCAGCTTCACCATCGCCGTGAATCGCCGGTTCTCGTCCCAGAGCGGAGAGAAGCAGACCGACTTCTTCCGCATCAACGCCTGGCGGCAGATGGGAGACGCCTGTGCCCGGTATCTGAGCAAGGGCAAAAAAGCCGCGGTCATAGGCGAGCTGCAGGCCCGTACCTATACGGCCAAGGACGGTACTACAAGGCTGTCTCTGGATGTGCAGGCAGACGAGATCGAGTTCTTATCCCCGAAGGGGAGCGGCGAAACCGCCAAGGTCGAGGAAAGTAAGGATCCGGAAAACTGGCCCGATATGTCGTCTGATGATATCCCATTTTAGCAGGAGGAACTATGAAAGTCACGTCGTTTGTATTTTACGAATCCTTCCGGGATGCGAGCCGGAATCTTGATGACGCTACACGCCTTGCTCTGTATGAGGCCATTATGGATTACTCCCTTTACGGTGAGGAGCCGGACGAGGGCAACCCTGTAGCTGCCGCCATGTTTAAGCTCGTGCGCCCCGTGCTGGATACTAACGCAAAGCGGCGGGAGAACGGCAGGAATGGTGGACGGCATGCAAGCACGGATAACCAAGAGGCATCCAAGCCGGAACCGGAGAATGAAAAAGCGGAACACGAGACGGAAGCAAAGGAAAACCCGTTAGAAGCCGAAGATAAACCCGTTGAAAACCAAATCGGAACCAAACCGGAACCAAACCATAACCAAGAGCTAACCAACCCCGAACCTGATAAAATCTATGATGTAGATGTAGATGGGGATAAGGATGTAGATGTCGATATATATTCTACCCCCCCTACATTCCCCCTCCGGGGGAGCGGAAGGAAAAAAAGTGCGGATATGGATGGATTCGCCTTGTTTTGGCAGGAATACCCACGTAAGGCCGCAAAAGCAGCCGCCCTGAAAGCATGGCAAAAGCTTAACCCTTCGCCGGAGCTGGTCGAAAGGATCCTCGCTCATGTGAGAGACCACAAAAGGTCGCAGGACTGGATCAAAGATGGCGGGCAGTTTGTTCCGTATCCGGCTACGTTTCTCAACGGGCGACGTTGGGAGGACGACATTCCGCCGGATACAGGGCCGGGGATGGCATACCACGGATATCATGAGCGAACGGCGCACAAAACGCTCGAGGATACAGGAACGGTTGTAGATCTGGATCAAGACGGCGCAGGATGGGAGGCCGAGCTTGCCAAGACGCGAGAAAGGAGATCAGGGCGTGAGTAAGTACATGGCAAAAAATGCCAGGTGGATGGGATCAAGTTCGACAGCCTCAAAGAGGCGAGGCGGCTGGAGCGAGATCCGTGGGAGAATTTAAAGTGCTACATGACGGAGGACAAGGAATGACGAGGAGAGGGATGCCAAACGGTAGGGCAACACTGTGCTGGTCATGCGCCAAAGCATGCAAAAAGTGCAGCTGGAGCCGTAATTTTGAGCCTGTAAAGGGCTGGGAGGCAGAGCCGACCACACTGCAGCAGCCACCCTACAGAGTGGTGCAAAGCTACCGGGTGATCAAATGCCCGGAGTATGAGTGCGATCTACCGGAAAAATACAAAAACGATGGGTGTTACACCAAGGAGGTGCAGCAACAATGACGCTGGATGAGAGACGCAGAGTATACGCCGAGGCCATCGCCGTATACGGGGAAAAGGCTCAGCTGCAGAAAGTGACGGAGGAGCTGGGGGAACTGATCACCGAGGTATCCCGCATAGGGACACCCCGTGAAGAACAGCTGCAGGTGCTGGACGAGCTGGCAGATGTGTACGTCATGCTGGAGCAGCTGGCCATGATTGCCAGTATCTCAGACCGAGCCCTGGATGACCGGATTACCTACAAGGTGGGCCGTTTGTGCGGCAGGATGGCGGAAGGAGGCCGATGATGTCAATCAGGAGAGATTATACCAATGGCAGCGGCTATGTTTGCCCCACGGAAAATGCGGCTATAGGTCACCTGGACAAGCCGAAAGAGAGGATCCCGAGACCGGCCCGGCATAGCGGAGTGCTGCACGAACAGGAGCTTAACCGCATGAGCAGGCCCACGCCCATGCAGGCCCTTGCACAGATAGCGGCACAGGATGCGCAGGAAGCGAAGGACGCAGAGAATCTGAAGAAGGCCCGGCAGCTTATGAATGTACTCACTACAATAGCGCAGATGGTTGATTTCGGTGTTACCGGGATCGAGCTAAAGCCCAAGGGCAGCCCGGACACCTACTATAAGGACGCAAAGACACAGACGATGGAAAAGAGGCGCTGAAAATGAAGGCATGGATGGTTAGAGAGTGCGGTGAATTTTGTGCGACTGTGGTTTTTGCCGAAACCCGTGGAAAGGCAAAATCTGCGGCGTTACGTACGGAAACGTGTGAAGGCGCGGATTTTGTGAACATTGAGGTACGCAGATTGAAGGAAGCTGATAAGTACTACAAGCCAGGAAAGGAAGAGCTTGATTGGCTAAATGATGCAGATCGGATTGCAATGGTGAAAGATTGCGGATTCACGTGTGATCCCGAAGCACACTGTTGGGAAAACTGCGCTGATTGCCCGGCAAAGGAATTTTGTGATGACTTTCTCTCGCCAGAGAAAAAGGAGGAGTGACAATGCGGCTGATTGATGCTGATGCTTTTTTAGAGCGCATGAGCCACACAGACAGGTTTTTTGGGGTGGTGTACGACATCAACGATGCCCCTACGGTGGATGCAGTTGCGGTGGTGCGCTGCAAGGACTGCGTATACTGGCGGGAGGCGGTCACAAACGACAAGGGGTTTTTGATCTGCCCCGCCAGCGGGATGGAGATAACCGAGAGTGATTTTTGCTCCTACGGGGAGCGGGAGGAGAACAATGGAGTGGATTAGCGTAAAGGACAGGATACCGCCTGACCAGGAGGAGGTACTTGTATGCACTCTGGCGAAGAACGGGGTGCAAAACATAGACAAGGGGTACTGGGCTATTGACCGTTTTATCCATCGTGGGCGGTCTCAGGTCACCCACTGGATGCCTCTCCCCGAGCTGCCGGAGGAAGTCGCACAATGACCCTATACATCTGCTATTACAAAAACTGCGATTGGTGTTGTTATGTTGCGGCTCCCACACGCGGGAAGGCAAAGCAGCTCTTTAACGAATGGGACGGGCACGGATGGTATACCGATGTCCGGACGCAGAAGATTAAAGACTGCCCCGATACACCGGAGGGGGTATATGAAGAAGGCTGCCCGGAACTGGAAAAGCTGGGTGTTAGGTATCTGACGGAAGAAGAAATGGAGGAGCTGGAATGAGTTGCAGAGGATTTGACGCAGTTTGCACAAACGAGGAAGCCCGGCAGTATTTCCGGCGCAAAGGGCTTAGCTATCACGACATCACGGAAGGAGATATTTTGTCCCTGCTGATGCTGCTAAACCGGGAAATCAAAAAGTCCAACAAAGCCGGGGAAACATCGGTCAGCACCATGCACATGAGCAGCAAAATCAACATGAAAAAGCGCACCAATGGGACGATCATAAAATGCTTTTTGTATGTTAACTCCCACTACTTTACCCGGCGTGAGGCCATCAGCTTTAACGAGGACGGATTTATCGGTTTCGCCGGATGGGCGGATCAAAGAAACACAAACCCACTGCTCCGGGCATTTTTGCGGTGGTGTGACGATCTGGCGGCGGCAAAGGAGGCAGCATGATCTTATACGGCAAACCAGTAGCGGATGCCCTGCGGGAGAAGTACGCAGATCGGATAGAGGCAATGGCATGGCAGCGCACCCTGACCGTCATTGTGGATGGCACGGAAGACCCTCAATATCTGGCGGCAATCAAGCGAGAGGCCGAACGGTGGAAGGTTAACCTTGTGGGCGCTACAAGTGCCATAAACGCTGCGCAAAAGGGCGCATGCCGTGTGATAGATATCCGGAGAGAGCCACAGCCCATGATTAGTTTTATTGCGGTGGACGGGCAGGATATCTGTGGGCAGCTGCAAGCCTACCGTGGTGTGCTTTGCGAGAGCACCGCTTGCACCGCCGAAGCGATCATCCGTATGCTGGACTACTACAATATCCCCATAGCGGGCAAACATGCGGTAGTAATCGGGCGGTCTGAGCGTGTAGGCAAGCCCACGGCCATGCTCCTGCTGGCTCGGGATGCCACTGTGACGATGTGCCACAGCAAGACGGAAAAGGCAAAACTGATAGAGCAGGTAGGCAATGCGGATATTGTCGTATGTGCATCCGGGCAAAAGGGACTGCTGGACTGGACGTGGGTGACTCGCGGATGCACAGTGATTAACGTAGGAGGGGACTATGTTGGTGATGGGTACGAGGAGTACGATCCTGGGATCAACCTCATCCCCTTCAAGGGCGGCGTAGGGCCTGTAACTACAGCAGTATTAATGAGCCATGTTTTGATGTGAGGAAGGAGAAAAACTATGTATACCATGCATGATTTTATTGAGAAGAAGATTGCGGTCACTTTTGCGAATAGGGAAGAACGGATTAAGTTTTTGAAGATGTGCCAGAAGGCGGGGCTTAGATGGCGTGGAGGACAGTCACCTACTGACGGTTTTGCACTCGGGATCTTATGTGATGGGCACCAAATAGAGTGCGGGTTTGGTAATAAGCAAAACGAGTATCTCACGTATTCCAGTGCTGGAAGTCATAAAGGCGAAGGATGGAGAACCGTCCCCTTCTCCGAGTTCCAGCCGGAAGAAACCATCGGCGTAATCAAGCGCAACGGCAACACCATTACCGTACACATGGGCGATTTGCACGGCACGGCGAAATGCTCCCCGGACGATCAGTTTGACTTGTATACTGGGTGCGAGCTGGCGCTCAGAAAGGCGCTGGGATCGGAAAAGAAGGAGCCGAAGGAGCCAGAGAAGCCGAAGTATTACAACGGGAAAATGGTGTGCGTAGAGAACGGCAGATACGACTGGTGGACTGTAGGGAAAATCTACGAGTATAAAGACGGCGTTGTAACTGCTGACGATGGAGACAAGTATCCAAAGCGTAGATATGAGCCTTACAAGGACGCAGAGGATGCTAAACACCCCGGATGTACACGAGACAATACCCGGCACAATCGCCTTGTAACGATGCTGGAAATCAAGGAGTAAAAATCGGAGCTGTGCTATCGGCTTGACGGGCGGATCGGAGGTAAGATATGACCGTAGAGCAGCTGGAAAACTACCGCGCACTGGCGGATGAGGTTTCCGATCTGGAGGAGCGCAAAAAGCGCCTTATGGAGAGGTTGGATATTCTGGCGGATACCGTGATAGGATCTGCGCCGGAATGGCCCTACTGCGCACATACCATCAAGGTATCCGGCATATCCCGCAGACAGGAGGCTGCATTGCGAAGGATAGACACTCTGCGCCGGAACCGTCTGGCGGAAGCTCAGGAGCAGCTGGCGGATGTGGAGGAATATATATCCTCTGTGAGGGATATCAAGGTGCGGAGAATGATCGTACTCCGGTATGTGGATGGACTTACCTGGCGGCAGGTGGCAAAGCGCATGTACGGATCTCCGCATTTTGAGGAGGCGGCGCGGAAGCGAGTAAGAAGATTTTTGGAAAAAAACTTGTAATGTCCGGTATGTCCGGAAAGTCTGTGGTATATTGATAATAAGCCATGGTGGCGGGAGGGGAAAGTCACCGGGCAGACCAGTTTCGAGCCGTCCGAAAGGGCGGCTTTTAGTTTCCGCACGTCCTCCTCCTGCGTGCGGGGATGTGGGGAGGGGATAGCGCCATAGGCAGCCGGAGGTGGAGCGGCGGCGCATACACAGGGGGGAAAATGGATATAAAGAACAGGCCTGTAAAGGAGCTTATCCCGTACAAAGGGAATGCGAAGAAGCACGATAACAAGCAGATAAAAAACGTGGCGGAAAGTATCCGGCAGTACGGTTTTGTGCAGCCTGTTGTCGTAGACAAAGACGGAGTGATAGTGATAGGGCACTGCCGAGCGTTAGCGGCAAAGAAGCTGGGTATGGAGATGGTGCCTTGTGTATGTGTGGATGACCTTACCCCAGAACAGGTAAACGCGCTGCGTCTGGTAGACAACAAAAGCAATGAGAGCGGCTGGGATTATGATCTGCTGGCGGCAGAACTCGGCACTCTGGACATGTCAACATTTGACTTTGATTGGGATTTTCCGTATATCGACGAAACGGAACTTACTAACGAAGAACGTGAACAGGAATTTAGAGAACGTATGGAGCGCGGGGAACTTTCGGACGATGACGAAGAATATCAAGAATTTCTGAAAAAGTTTGAAGCGAAGAAAACAACGGACGATTGCTACACGCCGGATAACATCTACGACGCAGTAAGAGATTGGGCGGTTGAGAAATACGAAATTGGCAATGCCGCGATTGTGCGTCCGTTTTATCCGGGCGGAGATTATAAAAGCGAGAAATACCCTGCCGAGTGTGTTGTGATAGATAATCCGCCTTTTTCAATTATTTCTGAAATTTGCGAGTGGTACACAAGCAAGAAAATCCGCTTCTTCCTGTTTGCCCCAACACTTACGCTTCTCGGCATTATGCGCGGCTCGGCAAACTATGTGGCGTGCGGGTGCACAGTTGTGTATGAAAACGGCGCGTCTGTCAATACGTCGTTTGTTACCAACATGGGGGGAAATAAGATTGTCGCTGCCGCTGACTTGAGAGGAATACTGGACGGCGAGAATAAAAAGAACCTCAAAAAGTTGCACAGAGAGTTGCCGGAATACTCATATCCAGACGAGGTTCTGACAGCAACGATGCTGTGTTATATGACGGCTCATGGCGTAAGCCTCGAAATTGGCGGAAGTGATGCACATTTTATCCGTGCGCTTGACGCACAGAAAGCGTCGGGGAAAACCTTGTTTGGCTCCGGCTTTTTGCTATCGGAAAAGGCTGCTGCGGAAAAGGCTGCTGCGGAAAAGGCTGCTGCGGAAAAGGACAACACGTATATTTGGGAGCTGTCGGAGCGGGAATGGAAAATCGTGGCAGGGCTTGGGCATGACGACTGAAGAAGCACAGGCGATCATTGCCAAAACAAACGGTTAGCCTACTGCATGGAGTTTGACCCCAAATATGCAGACGTGATAATTGACCGCTGGGAGAAGTTTACGGGCAAAAAAGCAGAAAGAATATATAGGCGGGACGTGGAGTTATGACACCATTTGACTATACATCCACACGTTGGAAGCACAAGCGTTTGGCCATCCTGCGCCGGGACGGATACAAATGCCAGCACTGTAAGCGATACGGCAGGGCAGTTGAGGCGACAGAGGTACACCACATCAAACACGCTGACGAATATCCGGAGCTTGTGTGGGAAAATAACAACCTGATAAGCCTCTGCCATGCGTGTCACAACAAACAGCACCCGGAAAAAGGCGGCAATTGGAAGCGATAGCCCCCCCTCATC
>ERZ1026876.265-NODE-265-length-33337-cov-6.248212_pt1 | contig 33337 bp, 30 predicted proteins | sample MGYA00380168_ERZ1026876 | MGnify/ENA primary metagenome ERZ1026876 (study PRJEB33269, sample SAMEA4719804) | human gut metagenome | biome: human-associated habitat; feature: organic feature; material: feces | place: Cameroon | collected 2013-10 ... | reverse complement strand
AGTGGCTTGCTAAACGAATAACGCAAGTTACTCATAAGTCAGTTTTGACTACTGATGATATAGTAAATAAATCTATATGTACCATAACTAATATATGGTATTATCAAATAAGCCGTGCATTTCAAACATCATCAGATGTAGTAGGGATGGTGAGATTTTTAATATGGCACTCATTTTTTGAACCAAAAAGTCTTATTACTGATGAGTTTCACTTTGATTCAACTTTCCCCTACGAAATTCGGGAAAAGCATCTCGATAAAGTAACATTGTTATTAAAACGTGCATTCCTTAATAGTAAAAAAGAAGGTATGATAGATGACTTTACTCTAAGGTATAAGGATGACGGAATTATTTATGATGTTATCATTGATGAAATCATAATTAGGCTAAAGCTAATTGGTTATATAAATAAGGATACCGAAGACGGTATAGATTATACTAGTACTATCACTATTTTATAAGCGAGTTTTAATATGAATGGACTTAAAGAATTTAACTATATTTTTAAGCGTGATACACTGATAGATGAATCTGATGTAGCCGCTGAATGTGAAGTGTGTCTTTCTACATTTTTTGATGAACTAGGTAGAAAGTTAGGTATCCGTAATTTTTGGAAAATAGTATTAAAAGAATTAGATAGTGATCTTGATGCAAATATTGAGTTAGATATTAAAAATCGTACTGATGATCCAAGAGATTCATGTGCTGATTACAGTAAATATGCAAAGTCAATAATGGATCATTTTCGTGTCAATGATACTAGCATTTACGCTAGTATTCATGACAAATTTATCAGTAATGTGACGTATAGTCCAATGTCACATAGATATACGGTTGCCGCTAATTGTACTATGCACCATGCACTTTTTAACGTTACTATCTATACTTCATTTAGAGTAAAAGGACTATACCCCTAACGAAGCAGGGCTACTTGTACATTTAAGCATAGAACCTTAATATACTGATTGGGTATGACTTTTTAATAAAAAGTCATACCATTATTTATATTGAAGCAATAGTAAAGATTACAAAATGACCGTTAAAAATCAGATTGTTCATTCACTTGTTCGTGATTCTATAAATCAAGCATTAAAACGTAATGGTAAAATACTTGATTACAGTATAAATGACTTTACTAGTGCATACGAATGCCTACTTTCAGCAATTGAAAGCTATTTTAAGAGTTTTAAAACTTCTGGCCTAACTATAAGATTTAATCCTATAGAGAAGTTTAATAAAATCTCAGAACGTAATGGTATTAAGTACTCCCAAGCACTCTTTACTGTGAATGCGTCAGTCCTTGGTAATGCTAATCTAGCTAATACTGAAAAGCTGTTAACTAAATGTGCGATAAATGCAAGCAAAGCATTTGTAAGATCATTATCTAAGGGTTCCTACAGTGTAAGATTATTAAAAGTTGCAAGGCTCCCTAATAACGCGCCTATTACGTGCAGTGCCTCTGTAATGATAATTGCTGATGCTCTCAGGGACGCTGATGCAATGTTGAATCCTGCTATTTCATTTGACTGTGTAAAGGATGGTGACGCATACGCCATGTGCTTTATGTTAAAAATTCTGTCATGATAAGAAAATATCTTAATACTGTAATCAAGTATCAGTTTGCTAGATATGGAAAACAGTTAAATAGAATGTTTTCTAAGTCTGATATTGATGATACTTTAGATTTAATTGCTCTTAGAATTAAGCTATTATTTGAACTTTTACAATTTGATAAGACTGAGTTTTCTGTTGTAGATGATCTGATCTTAGCCGTTACAGTAAATAATGTAGATGATGCTATAACGAAAGTTACAAAAGCGCTTAAAAGACTAAAGATTGATTCTGAATCTGATCCATCATTTAGAGTAACAAAGAAAAGAAGCGCTAGTTATACTGAAATCTTATGTAAGATTCATAACGTAGATATATGCCCGTATGACTTGGATTTCCGTTGTTTAATTACTCAGGAATCCATAGTGTTTTATATTACGCCATTTTTAACTGGTAAGTTATAAGGATAATAAATGCTAACTGTAGGTTCCGTTTGTTCTGGTATTGAGGCCTGCTCTGTCGCTTGGAAATCATTTTCCGTTGTTTGGTTTTCTGAAATCGGAAAGCCTCAATCTATTCTCTTAGAGAATAGATACGGAAATAAAAATCTAGGTGATATGACAAAAATCCCTGCATTACTCAGGGCTAAAAAGATACCTACAGTTGATATTTTAGCAGGTGGAACACCATGTCAGGCTTTTTCTCTTTCAGGATTAAAGAAAGGCCTGAATGATATCCGTGGTAAACTGACGTTAGAATTTATTAAGATAGCAAATACAAATGATAACTGTAGACTAAAAGAAGGAAAGAAAAGGGCTATTGTATTTTGGGAAAACGTTGAAGGCTGTTTAAAAGATAAAACAAATGCCTTTGGCTACTTTATTGCAGGATTAGCAGGATTAAGAAAGCCCATAAAATGTAAGAAGTGGCCTAACGCAGGATTAGTTCGAGGCTTAACTAGAAACATAGCATGGCGAATTTTGGATGCTAAATACTTTGGATTAAGTCAGCAAAGGCGTAGACTTTATGTAGTTGCAACTGATAAATCCATAAATCCCGAATCTATTTTGTTTGAAAAACTAAAAGAACAAAAGATAAATGGTGAATTTGGTAAGTTAAGATTTAAGAAAAACGGGCATAATTTTGAAGTTTTCAGAGAATATACAGATTGTTTGTTTACTAGTGAGTATGGAAATTCAGCCGCAATAAACGGCTCTCAATATTTAGCACAAGATGGAAAACTTAGGCATCTATCAGTCTTGGAAAGGGAAAGACTTATGGGCTTTCCCGATAATTATACAAAAATTGATGGATTGAGCAGATCAGCTAGAATCTTGATGCTAGGAAACAGTTGGGCTGTAAATGTAATAAAATGGATAGGCAAAAGAATTGAAAATCCTACTAAGTTAGTATTAAGTAGCGAAAATGCTCAAAAATTAGGAAAACTGGAAATTTTTAACTTGATGAATAGCGAATTGATAAACAGCTCTGAGAAGCCCAACAATATAAGATTATCAAAATTAGAAAACGTTATAGATTATAGTGAAGATGGATTTTTAACCGTTGATGCTGGTGCTGGTTACTTATGTAACGCGGCAACAAAAGGTAAAAATCTTAATCCTAGATTCGAGTTATATCTGAAAAAGATGCTATAAGTTTTACGGGTTGCCATATAATATGGCAACCCGTTTTTGCATTTAATTTCATTGAATGATGCGTAATACTTACTCTATGGGCATTCGTAACTCATGGTGGCGAACGAGTGCTCCTATTCGCAAGCGTGAAAAAGGAAAGTGCTTTTATTGTGGTGCGCCTGCTACTGAGGTTCATCATATTATTCCGTTATCACGTGGGGGAACTAATTCACCGTTAAATATGGTGTTGGTTTGCCATTCATGTCACCAAAAACATCATCATCATAAATTGAGATAATGTAAAGTTATGAACCTGCAAGATTTTATAAATTCATTTTTATCAATCAATCCTCGTCCCACTAAAAAACAGGTTGAATACCTAATGTTTAGTCTAGGGATTTCTGATTTTGAAGTTCCTAACTTTTGTCAGTCTGTTTTATCGGCATCAGCAAAATTAACAAAAACGTGCGCTCTAACTGAAGGGGAACGCGTTTTGAATAATGATTATGATCCTGCAATTACAGATACTGATAATTTACTTATCAATGATGGTGATAATCTAACAAAAGAAGAAAATCTAGGGGATCAGGATGCACTGAGAGTTGATGGCCCAATTGATGATTCTTCAATATCAGAGTTTGAGGCTCATAATGGACGTTAATGATATTCCGCAAGAGTGGATTGAAAATCCACCTAATGCAGAAACTTTTCCTTCTCAGTTTAATGCTAGTCAGAAAGCACTTTGGATTAAAGTGCTGGAATTATCACACTTTGATAATGTAGATAGCAAAGAAGCCTGGAATTCTGCTATTCAGACGTTTATAGAAACCTGTTATTTCCGTGGTATTGATCCATTTGCGATTTCAGCTAATACAGCGAATGATACATTGATTGATGACTTAAAATCTCAGTATAGAGAATGGATCGGACTTTCCAATAAATGGAAACGCGATACTGTAGAACCATGCTTAAAAGTAAACTTTTTTGCTGAAAGTCCTGTAATTGATTGCACTATTGATGATTTAACCTATGTAAAGATTACATACAAAGGAAATATTTTAACTCAAAATATTAAAAATTATTTGCTATCAATTGGTGCTACGGAAGTTTCAGGAATTCTAAATTTTGCTGGTTCAAAAGGCGAAACTATTACAGTTATGGATAACTCTGTATTAGTAACGCTGAAAAGTAGTCAGCAACCCGTTATTACAGATAACTATCAATGTTCTAAATCAGAATTAGAAACCTTTATTAAAAAGGTTATGCTACCGTCAATTCTTTTAACAAGTAACCCTGTTTAAGGAAAATTTATGTTCGATATTTTTGCAGGCTATGCTCCTGACAGTCAGCGCTCGGATAAATTTAAAATTCCTGAGCAAATGACTAAGGATGAAATCAAGGCTCGAATTGAAAAAAGCCCATTCCTGAATTTGTACCTTTCAAAGTATGGTGCAAAGCAAAGTCTTTCTACCTTTATTTGGCGCTCTGTTTTCTTAGCTCTAACTAAGGGAAGTGCAGATCATAATTATTTAGCTAGTCTTGAAGTAGCACGTAGCTCAAAACAGAAAGTAAGCCCTCAGACTGCGCGTGAATTACGTGATTCTATTCGTATTCGTAAGAATGCGGATAATTCGTTTACACTACAATTAAAAGTGCGTACCATTGAACTTGATCCAATGGTAATTGCTGGTTCAATTGGCTCGGTTTTTAATCTTGCAGGTAGTAAAAAGAATAAACAAACTGCGGATGAAGCTATTACAGCCTATTTGCCTTCAATTCATGATGCTATTGTAAATGGACTAGCTAGTAAAGGCGCAAGTCTCGATTCAATCTTTGAATTTGAGATTCCCATTGCTGATATGATGACTGGCTCCATTGAGCATGATTTAGCGTTACAGGCTATTACGCGTGTTAATATCTATGGTAATGGCGATGAATCAATTAGATGCGAAGTTGACTGCAATATTTCAGCATCGGATGCCCAGGTTTTAGCGCAGGAACCCGCTGTTGCTATTCGTAATATTGACTTATACCCAGTTTTCACGGCATGGGCTGAAAGTGGATATTTACGTGCTAATACTGTTTCAATTGCACTTTCACGTATTGCAACGAATCTTTCACCTGAACACGTGAATTATGCTAAGACTAATGATTATGGGTTAGTCTTAACTGAAAAGGGTAATTTAGCTTATTTACCTAAGTCATGTGATAATACTCGTGCCTTTGAAGATAAGTATAACGAAGCCTGCACGAATAAAGATAATCCTGATGGATTCTACGGCTCTTTTAATACGTCAACGGATAAATTACGTTCGTCAACTAAGAATATGCCAATTCTTATGGATTGGACGAATTGCCGTTTCTCATTTACAAATGGTGAGGGTAATTTAGTTGTTCTCGATATTTCACAATATCGAAAAGCTGATTCAGGGCATATTGTAAACGTTTTCAGACGTAAGTATATTGATAAGCAAGACGTTATCCGTTATTGCAGTTTAGCTCAGTATTGTCTTGAAAATTTAGATGTTCCTAACGCTGATGACGTAGCAAATGCTATTGCAGAAGCGGTTAATGGACGTGCGGAACGTGCTAGTTATTATACGCTGTGTACGAATCCAACTGATTCCATTATTATTGATGGATTCTTAGATTATCTTTGTGAATTAGCGGAATCTTTAAAAAATAATAATCTTCGGTATCTAACTAACTTCTCTTACTCTGCATTTATGCAGGATATGGGTATGCTAGTTGCAGTTGCTAGTTATCGTGGTAAAGATGGCGTTAAATGGCAGGAAACTGTTGAAGAATCTAATTCAGGATACAGTGCGGCTATAAATCAAAGTAACTCTGAAGACCCTGAATATAATAAAGAAGTACAAAATTGGCAGATGCCCTCAATCCCATTGCTTAATCCTAAGATTAAAGCAATGCCGCATCAGAAAAAAGTGATAAATATGCTGAAGGACAATCCTCGGTTTGCACTTTTGCCTGTAGCGGCTGGTGGTGGTAAAACGCCAATTGCAATTTGGGAAATTTTGTATCATTACAAAGATGGGAAGAATGCGCCATATCTTGTTTTGTGTCCTTCTCCTTTGGTTTCTCAATATGCGCAGGAAGTTTCCTTCTTTACTAACGCTCGGTTAAATACAATTCCGATTACTACGTCAGTAATTAAACGTGAAGGCTTTGAACGTTTACAAAAGATTTTTGAGGCCGCTCCACGTAATACGGTTGTTGTAGCTAGTTATGACGCTCTGCGTTATGGTAAAACTACTATTACTTATGGTACTGAAGAAACTACATTATACCCAACTGTCGAATTCATGCGTCAGTTTGGATTCCAACTTGCAATTTGTGATGAAAGTCATTTATTAAAGAATGTAGATACCTCTCGTTCAAAAGCTGTTCGTTCTTTGCTTTCTGATATTCCATATATCAGATTAGCTTCAGGTACGATGGCATATAACATGGTTTCTGACTTAGTTGGGCAAGCGGCTATTCTTGATCCATCTATTTTTGGTAGTGAATCTGAGTTTAAAGAGGCTTACTACGATAAATCTACTGATGGTAAAAAGTTTACTACTTTGTCTCATGGTAGCGAAATTATTGTTCGTAAGCGCTTAAAGGAGTGCATGGTAATTGCTGAAGCGAAGCGCAAAGAATGGGCGGCTTTACTTCCCACGCCAATTACTAAATATCATCCTGTAGATCTTAGCCCTGCTGAAGAAGCTGAGTATACTAAACTTATTACTAATACATTAGAGGAAATCAATAAGAAAGACGGCGGTAAACTTGCAGATTTAATGGAAAATCTTGACAAGATGAAGGCTAATAATGTTGATCCTGACGAAATTCAAGATTTAGCAAATAAGGTAGCCGCACGTCTAGCAGTTTACTTACAGAATATTGAACGCTTCTTAACAGACCCTGCCGGTGCTTTTGCTTTAGGTATTAGTAAGGATAAGCCGTCAGCTAAGATTTCCAAGGTATTAGAGATTTTGCGTACTCATGCCGCAATGTTTAAATCTATTACTTCAGGTGATGGAATAAAGGATGCAAAGCAAAAATTAGCTATTCAGAATACGAATAAAGCAATTATTTTCGTTCAATATACTGATAGTGCAAAAGCTATTTTTAACGCGGCTGAATCCGATCCTTTATTAAAGGGAACTGGTTTACTGTATTCAGCTAGTAACAAAGCGGAATTGATTAACCGTTTTAATACCGATCCTAATGTTAGATGGATGGTTGGCGTTGAAGCCTCAATCAATACAGGCTTGAACTTGCAAGCGGCTTCTCGAATTATTCGCGCTGAGTATCCTTGGACGCCTGGTGCAATTGAACAAGGTGAAGCACGTATTTTACGTCCTAACAAGAAGGGGCCTGAAACACGTAAGAACGTGTATTTTGACTGGGTAATGGTTGATGGTACAACTGATACCTTAAAAATTGCACGTTTAATGGCGAAATCAGCACAAATTGCGAAGTATGAAAACGCAGGCGATGATCGCTATGAAGATATTGGCATGAGTGATGATTATTCAGATAATGGTGAACGCTTACCACTACAGGTACTTTCACTGTCAATGAATAATATTAAAGCCAAGATGAAGTTTGTTATCGGTGACTCCGTTACTGGTGACGGCTTGGAAAATACGGATAAAGTACCTGGTATCTTGTATCCATATTTCCAAACTATGAAAGATTTAGCTCGAATTCGTAAAGAGGACTTTGCAAATTATCGGTTAAATCATCCTGAGTTATTAAATCCTAATGGAACAATGAAAGAATCACCTTTCATTGTAGAAAAGAATCCAAAGGATGCGAAACTTCTTAAGTTTGTTCCGTTTGTTGAAGGTACAAACTTATTTAAGTCTGATGAATTAGGCCTTGAACGTATAGATCAATTCTTAGCTAAATCAGCTAAGAATGAAGAAGAATATTTACGTCAATTCCAAAATATTGATGACGATGATTCCGATAAGAAAAAGAAGGATAAAGAGGAAGAAAAGTCAGTAAACGATGAGGCAATGAAAGCCGCAATCGCAAAACTTGAAGGGCAAATTGGGTATTGTGAATATGGTGAATGTAAGATTGAACGTATTTCGTTAAATCAAAATACTGTTTCTATCCGTCCAATTGGTACTACTCAGCGTATTAAAGTAACGAAAGATTCGTGCTTTATTATTACTAGTAAAGAGATTAAGCCTGCAATGCTACAGCAAAAGATTCTTGAAACTGTAGGATTTAAGGAATACTCTACACCAGTTGAAGCGCCTGATCCAACTGAAATGAAACAGATTCAGCGTCGTCGTCTTACTGAAGAAGATCATAAGAAAGCTGAAGAACAGCGTATTGAACAGGAAAAGCTAAAGACTGAAGCTGATTTACGTATCAATATTGACTGTATTAAACACAATGGTGTTTTAGGCCTGCAATTCCTTGAGGAACCAGGTCATGAATTCGCTATAAATGTTTTACAGCAAAACGGGTTTGCACATTCTGCGAAATATTCACGTGCAAGAATTAAAAATTATAAGATGCTTGTAGATTTAATGACTGTAGTTTCTAAGAAGGGATTACGGTTTAAAGCACCCTATGATTATGCAGGTGCATGGCAGATGATTGGTGAAGCACTGAAAAAGATGTCAAGTGCTAATCCTGATCCTGATGCAGAATTAAAAGTAACCAATGCAAAGATGTGTCGCATTATTTCCGATGCACATATTACTAATATGTTGCGCTTGGAGCAAAAGGTTACGAAAGACCCCGAACTTTTACGTATTTATCCGTTATTCTCAGCGGGTCGTGTGTTTGCTGTAATGCCTGATTTCGCATTCTACAATGCGGCAAAGGGTATTAAAAAGTCTACGGGTAAGTTTAATATTAAATGGGAATCAGCCGCTCCTTCTTACGATCATTACTTTGATAAGCCAGCTGATGCAATTGCAATGCTTAAGCGCTTACAGGAAGTTGGCTTAACAATTCTTAACTTTGACGAAACTTTACGCATTCTTGAAAATCAAAAATGTGTTAAGTATCCTGTATTGAAAGATATGCAGGAAAAAGCTAAGAAAGTTAGAAAGTTAAAGGATAAGAAGCATTTTAACGATGATGCAATTGATTCTTTAGAAGACAGAGAATTAAGAAAACCCGTTGATATTAAGCATAGTCCTTTGAATGAAGAAACTGAAGAACAACGAATAAAGAAGGCAGAGAAAACTCGTATGAAACATAAGATTTCAAACCTTCGCAATAGATTCGGCCTGTAATTTAATGGAGTTACGGGGAGAAATCCCCGTAACTTTTATATGAAAAAACGAGTTAATTTTCATGGCAATTACGGCTATGAGGGATGGAAAACAGGCATTGCAACTCAGGGCTTTGGTAAACAACAGCATATTACCGCAACTGGGCATATAAGCTATGCTGGAAATCCTGATAAGCCTGCAATTATTGCCGCTGATTCTATTCTAATGTTTAAGATGGATCAGGGCTTATGGTTTCAAGCCGTAGGCTGTGATATAGATGTTGAATTTACACTTGAAAATGTAGCTTATGCAACTGATAAATCAGCGAATAAGCAAAATTTAATTCATTGGTGTAACAAAGTTACTATTCCAAAAAATACAATTATTGAATCACCATTTTTTGGATTTTCTGCTATTAAAGTGACTTTTAAAGGCACTGGAATTTTTTATGCGGTTGGACGATGAAAATTAAAGCGGAAAAGATAGAAAATACGCAGGGCATTGATCTTTCATTCTTACCATTTGCGGCTAGAAACTATCACATTAGTCCTAATATTGATGACTATGTGATTTTTCAAACAATCATTTGCCCATCAGATTTACCTAATAGAAACGGAATTGCATTTCCATTAAACGAACTTGCAAGATTTACAGAAACGCCTAATCCGCATTTCGTTTATAAGGGATGGGTCGGATGTCCGATATTTATTGAACACTGTGTTCCTGGTAATACTTTGATTAGGGCTCAGGATGGACTTAAAAAGATTACTGATATAAAAGTAGGTGACTACGTTTTAACTCATGCTAATAGATATAAGCGAGTAAAGCGTGTATTTAGTAATGGCGAAAAAAAGCTCATGGAAATTGATGCTTTAGGATTAGTTCGTCCATTACAACTTACTAAAAATCACAAAGTCTTTGTAGTTGGCCGTGGGCAATTGTATGAATCTATTCATACAATGAAAGATCATAATTTACATCCTACTTCGGTAAAGGCTCACTGGAGATTACCAACTGATATTTATCCCGCTGATTATTTAGTATTTCCAATAGATATCGGCGGTGATATTTCAGTTAGTACGGAATTTGCTTTTTTAATTGGCGCATATATGGCTGAAGGTAATATTCAGCCAAGTAATACTAGTGATAATCCGTATGCCGCTGTATTAACAATTGGATACGCGGAGAAACCATTTAGAGAGGCTATTCTTAAATGCTGTGAACGCCTTGGATATAGCACAAAAGTTAGTTTTCAAAAGTTGAAGGGTACGTGTACCATAACAATTAAAAGTAAAGAATTTGCTATTGAAGCAAAGCATTTATGCGGTTGTTACTCACATAAAAAATCCATGCGTAATGAATTACGAAAGTGGAATAAAAAAGCTATGAAGGCTTTTCTTGGTGGGTACCTAACAGGTGATGGCTGTAATAATGGCACGCGTATTCGATGTGATACAGTAAGTGTAAATCTTGCGCAAGATTTACAAATGGCATTTGGTTTTATAAATTGTCCTGCCGCTGGTAATGGCCGTGGGTGGCGTGAACAATTTACTGATAAGCATATCACACGTAGAAACACTATACGAAAAAATAAAGGTGGTAAACCGTGGCGGGAAACTCATGATGTCTATTGGATATCTATTTTAACCGAGGATGCAGAAGAAGCTGGACTTATAAAGTATTTGGTAGGTCATAAGAAAAAGTCTTCGAGAAAGCGTATCGCACAATGTGAAACCCGCGTACGTAAATTTGGTAACTACCTATTATTTCCAATTTCACATATTATAAATAATGTTGGTAAGGATAACGTCTACAATCTTGAAGTTGAAGACGATAATTCTTATGTTGCAAATGGCGTTGTTGTCCATAATTGCAACGAAGACCCAACTAAGGCAATTGGTGTTATTTTAGATACCTCGTTAGTTAAATGCAGTGAAGACTATGGTAACGGGAAATTATATAACGTTATCGGTGTAATTGCAGTTGACAAAACGAAAGACCCCGAAATGGCGGATAGATTCGCAAGCGGTGGAATTGATACAGTTTCTATGGGTGCATTAGCCTCATATTTTACGTGTTCAATCTGTGGCGCGGTAATTGATGATGAGCATACGTGTCCGCATATTCAATCTAAGGATGTAGTTAATTTTAATCCTATTGAAGACGCTGAAGGCAATATTCATATTGCCTATTTAAATGCACATTGCCTTGAACCAATTGAAACATCTATTGTGAAAGACCCTGCATGGGCTCCTGCATTATCGGACACAATACTTCAAAAATAGTAATTTTATTCTATGCGTTAGTAAACGCGTTTAAAGGAAATAAATATGAAGAAACTTCGGAAGAAGATTCTCGCAACAACTACGGGTTCTGATAATTTAGACCCTCTTTTTGTTGAAGAATCCGACACGACGCTTCTTAATCATCAGTCAGCTGGTGATCTTTTAATTGATCCATCAGATGAACCTGAAAACTTGCATTATGACGTTACTGCAAGCGTAGATGACGAAGTGTTAGATGATGATCTTTTAGAGGATATGCCTGAAGACGGTATCGCTGGTATTGATGACGATGAGCCTGAAGTTACCGCTGATATAGATGATCCTCTGGATGACGAAGACGGGCTTGATCCTGTCGCTGTTTTAAGTGAAGTTGGTGAAACTGATGTTGAACCACAAGATTTACCCGAACAAAAAACGCTTGATACAGCCGATCAGCTAAATAAAACGCAGGATCAGGAAAATAACAAAACTGATGTTCAGCGTGAAGGTAAAGAACCAACTGAAGCCGCTAATAAAAAGAAGGTAAAAGCTGAAGAACACGAACTTCAGAATAATCAGTCTTCAAATTCTAGCGTTGAAGTTGATTCTAATCTTGAAATGCCATTAGTCGATGTTGACAATATCGCTGATGATGTTGAAGACGTAATGTTTGCGTCGATTGACAATACAAAGATTGTAATTCATTCTAATAGAATTATCGCAACACTTGATAATGAAACGGCTATTAAGACTAGTGTTGATGATGAATATATGAGTGATGAATTTGATGAAGCGACTTTAGCTGAATGCAAGCAAAAGGGTTTACGTGCAGGCCTTCGCTCAATGGGTTTCACGCTTGCAACGGTAAAGTTTAATGCTAATAAACAGATTCAAGCTAAAGTAAAAGCTGAAAACACTGCATTCCGTAAGTCACAAATTGATGCGTTTAAAGCTCGTCAGTCTGTAATGGCACAATGTTTTGCTATTGCGTCAACTGGTTTAAATCGTAATGCTTTCACTGATTTTGCTAATCCTCTTCGCAATGAACTTGAAGCAAAATTAAAGATTGCAGGCGTTAGGGATGCTTCTCGAATTGTTCGAGCCGCTTTTGAAAAGTGTGGTATCGAATATACGAAAACTTTAATGGCCGCCGCTGAAAAGATTTCAGAACTTCCTGAAGATTCTCGTAATGGCCTTTTAGCTAGTCTTGATATGACGCAGGAACCTGAAGAGGAAGTTGAAGCTGATCCCTCTCTTTACGGTGATCCCGTCGGTGATGATTCAGTTGAAGCGGCATTGTTAAATCCAATTAAAGCAAAAGTTTCAGTAACTGCGGCTAGTAAGCCAATTTCTTTCGGTTGCTACTAATTAAAAGGAAAATATAAATGTTTTATATGCCAAAAACCTCCCTCTTCGATTCTGAAGAAGGTGTACTCTCTAAAGGTGCGGTAATTACAGCTGAAGGTCAGGCGCTTGTCGCTGTGGCCGATGGCCTTAAGCCCGCTGAAGGTGTTGAAGGTGAACATTTTGCAGGCTTTGTGTGCCAGCGTGTTTCCGCTACTCCTTTCCTTGAAGATTTTTATGTTCGCGTTGAAGAATTAACGGTTGCCACGGCTGGTGCTGTGGTTCTCGCTCGTGAACCACTCAGCGCTCAAGTTGTTGGTTTAGTTAATATCGCTACTGGTGAAGCTATTGATGGTGATACTACCGTTGAAGGCGCTGTAGTTAAGAATGCTAATCTTACCGAAGGCCTTCAGGTTCGTATTACTTATAAGTATGCGATGACTGTCGTTGAAGCTAAGTCCAAGATGGGCGATATTCAGCCTGGTGGCCCGAGTGGTGCATTAGTCGGACAGGTTGGTTTCGTTTCTCGCGGTACTGTATTTACTAACTTCTTTGATACTACCGTTGATTGGACGAAGGCTAAGAAGATTCAACTCGCCGCTAACGGTATGATTACTGCCGATAAGGGTAACGGTGTTGCAATTGATGCTTTCGTAGTCGCTGATGGTTATCCCTCTGCAATGTATCCATTCCTTGGTATTAAGTTCAGCGCCTAATTCTAATTTGGAGATTTTATAAAATGGCAAGTAAGTTTAAGATTGGCGCTTCTCGTATGCCCCAGGCCGCCTCTGATTTCAAATTCGCTGATGGTTCAAAAGCCGTCGGTACAAATGGCGAATTAAATGCTTCTTCAAAGAAAGAACTTTTTGATCGTCAACTTCAGTTTATGACTGCCGCTTCAAACGGTTTAGTCGATACCGATGCTAATGTAATGAAGCGTGAACAAGTTACGGCTCGCGCTAAGGAAAATCGTGAAACTATCGTAGCGATGTTTAACGATCCCACGGGTACTAAGCAAAAGGTTCTCGGTGAAAAGATTGCAGATTCTCTTTACGTAACTGCAAACCGTTCTGGTTTTATGCGTAAGTATCTCTGCAAGCAAACGGTTGAACAGGGTTCAATCCCCCGTTTCCCCGTTCGCCAAAAGAACGTTATCGGTGTAATGTCTACGTCTCCCACGAAGGTTAAGACGCAGATCATGATTGATAACTGGTATACGCCTCCTGAATTACAGATCATTGCGCGTCCTTTCATTACTCAGAATGAAATCAATCAGTCCGCTGGTGACGTTTTAGCTGAAAAGTATAATGAAGCCGTTGAAGCCGTAATGGTTACTGAAGATCGCATGTGGTATAACCAGGTGCAGATGCTTTCTAACGTAGAAAACGAGGAAATGGTTATTGCAGGTCAGCTCAATCCTTACAACCTTTCTCAGGTTGCACAAAAGGTTATGCGCTGGGGCTTAAAGCCTGCTCACGTTCTGATGGCAACCGATCTTTATCAGGATATTATCGGTAATCCTGAATTCTATACCGCAATTGATCCCGTTGCACGTCATGAACTTTTGCTAACTGGTCAGCTCGGTGTACTTTATGGCATGACGATTACGTCTGATGCTTATCGTTTCCCCGAACATAAGGTTCTCGGTCAGGGTGAATTCTATGTGATTTCCGATGAAATCAATCACGGTGCCTATTCAGATCGTGGCGGCATTATGAGTACGCCAACTGATATTACCACCGAACGCGTTGCTGGTCGTGGTTGGGTTCTTCAGGAAACCATTGCTCTTTGTGTAGCGAATGCTCGTTCTGTAGCTAAGGGCGTCCGCGCTTAATTTTACTAAGCGAAAAGGGTAGCATAATATATGTTACCCTGTAAATAATTTTTAAGGATTTAATTAAAAATGCGTAAACCTAATCTCGCTCTTAAGCTCACGGCTTCTGCGATTCAGTATCAGTCTAAAGCAATGAAGGCTAAGACTCGTGCCCTTCGCGCTTTCTATGAAAAGAAGGCGAATGCTCTTATGGTACGTGCCGCTAAATGCGCTGATGCCCAGGCCGCCGTTCGTATTATTACCGCTTCAAATAAGGCCGCCGCTAAGAAGGTAAAGGCTGATTTTGAAGATGTGGATGACGTTGATGTCGTTGATGTCGAAGCCGATGAATGCGCTATTGATGATGTCGAACTTGATTCCGATATGGTAGATGTCGCGGATGATATGTCTGATATTGATGGCGTATACGCTTCTGATGAAGAAGACGAAGACGAGGATGAAGAAGACGAAGATGAAGACGAGGATGAAGAAGTTGATTCCGCCGTTCAGCGCATTCTCAGCCGCCGTCGTGCCGCAAAGCGTATGAGTGCTTCAGCTCGTGTAAAACAGCTTCAGGCCAAACTTCGCCGTCGCGCTTAATTAGCTAATCGAAAAAAGCGAGGTTAATCCTCGCTTTTTTCATATTTGAACTAAGGATTTGCAATGGATCAACAAAAAATTGAGCCTATTGAAAATTTCATTATTAACGGGCTGATAAATAGATTAGCAAATACCTTTGGTTGCACTGTTTTTTATTCAAATGCTAGTAACAGACTGCAAGTATTACGTGATAGAAACAAAAATCTAAGATTTCCATATCTATTACTAAACCTAAATTCTATTAGCTTTAGTACTGAGTTTTACAACTCTCATTACTTAGCTAGAAAAGGAATGAAAGTTAGATTAGCTGATTCAGGAAATGTACTAGCAAAAGTTAGATTATTACCTGCTACTTTTGATTTTAAAGTTGAATACTTTACAGATAAAAACGTAGGTGATAACTCTGCATTGTTCTTTATAAAACGTTGGCTGTTTGCACGTCGCTGTGGTTATTTAAAGTATTCAATAAAGTTTGGTTATGACTATGCGATAAATGTTTTAATGGATGAATCAATAAGTCAGCCAATGAAAGAACAAGAAACAGATCAAATGTCTGTTTATCAGTGTGAAGGTAATTTACAGGTACAGGGCTTTGTAAGTGAAGCACAATTGCTTACTGAAGGTGTTTTAACTAATCTATCTATGGAAACAAAAATAAAAGGTCATGCAAATTCTGAAGTTACTTTTTGGAGCGCTTGATGATTAAAGTTAGAAACAATGGCAATGTGCCTCTGTTAGTTGATATTCGTAATATCAAAACGCAGAAAATTACGCAAGTGCATATTATGCCAAAAGGTGGTGTAACACTGCCAAAGGATTATATTGTTGATCCTAACTACGCAGTACGAAATAAGTTAGTACTACGCATTATTGAAAAGGATTGATTATGGCGATTTTAGTACAACGCGCCTCTGATGTTCGAGTAAACGAAATTGATCTTTCTCAGATTATTACTAGTGCAAGCTCATCAGTCGGTGCAATTGTAATGGTAAGTAAGCAGGGTTCTGCTACGCCTAAGCATTTTACGAATGGTGATGACTTTTTAGCTGAGTACGGTAATCCTGATGCTAAAGTGTCATTCTCACATTATTGCGCAATTGACTATTTTAAGAAGGGTAATGATCTTTGGGCGGTACGCGCTCTAGGTGAAAATTATTCTACTTCAGGCGTTTTAATGTATATGGACGGTGAAACCGTTAAACTTAAAACGCTGAGAAAAGGTATTCCTGATCCGTCTAATGTTGACTGGGCAAAATTAGATACGTCAATTGATAAGCCAATGGCAGTATTTTATCCTAATAAAGGGCCGGGCTCTTATGGTGATAAATACGCTATTGCAATTCAAAGCTCAAAAGCTGAGGCATTTGAATTAACTGATATCGGTGTAAAAACACAAAACCATGATGGTAATTTGCCAGCCGCAAGCTACACGTATGTGATTTCAAAAATCGGTTCTGATGGTTCTGAAAGTCTTGCAAGCCCAGGCGTTGATGTTGTAATTGCAAGTGGTTCAGATCAAAACGCTGTAACTCTTAGTTGGACGGCTGATGAATTAGCTATTGGCTATCGTATTTATGGCCGTGTCGGTGAAGAATTAGGCTTATTAGAAGAAGTTGGCTCTTCTACTTTAAAGTTTACTGATACAGGCGATATTATTCCTGATGTTAGTAAACAACCGATTCTTGATGCTTCAGAGCTAAAGGGCAGTCCGAGTGCAACATTTATTGTTCGCATTTATGATTTAACTGTTAATACGTCTACGCCAGTTGAAGAATTTGAATGTTCTTTAGGCGATGGCACTGATGGATCAGGTATTGCAACTGAATTAACTGAAAGAATAAATCCATACTCATCATATATCAGCGTACAATCAAATATGCTGAGTTATGATGATGACGAATTCCCTGCTGTTTCTGCCATTGCACAAACTCGCATGGGTGGCGGTGATTCAGGTACGGCTCCAACATCTTATAATGTTGCCTCTGCATGGAATCAATTCAGTAATAAGCAAATGTATGCAGTCAATTTGCTGATTAACGGTGGTTTTAGTTCCGCTGTTGTTCAAAAGCAAATGATCGCATTAGCTGAAAAGCGTGGTGACTGTGTTGCATTATTAGATGTTCCCTCAGCTAATCAAAAGTGGCAGGCCGCTATTGATTATCGTAATCTAACGTTAAATGCAAATACTAGCTATGCGGCTTTGTTCTGTCCTGATGTCTATGAAGCGGATAATATAAACGGTAAAAATCTTTATGTTCCGTTCTCAGGATGGGCTGGTGCATTATGCGCATATACTGATAGTGTCGCTGATGCTTCAATGTCTCCCGCTGGCCTAAATCGTGGTTTACTTGATATTTTAGCGACTAGGTATACTTATGATGATTCTCAGTCATCTAATTTGTATAAAGCGCAAGTAAATTACCCGCGTACTTTTGTTGGCTCAGGCATTGCACTTTGGGAACAATTAACGCTACAGTCTAAGCAGTCTGCGTTATCTTGGTTATGTGTACGTCGAATTGTTAATGTCATTAAAGTTAGTTTGTATAACGGCTTAGTACCGTATTTACAAGAACGTAATGATGACTTTACAGCTCGTGCAATTAAAGCTGTTTGTGATGAATATTTACAGGGCTTAAAAGATGCACGTGCAATTTCAGATTTCCAAGTATCAACGAAGACTACTACAGCTGAATTAAATTCAGGTATCCGTAAGGTTACAGTTGTAATTGTGCCAATGATTCCGATTCACGAAATTCAATTGAACGTAGTGATTAGTAAGCAAGGCGCAAGTTTTGAAGAAGTTTTGTCTAGCGTTGGTGGTTAATAATTCATGGATGGGCTAATAACCCATCCATACTAAATATGGCACGATCAAGTATAAATGACGTTGTAGGTTCAATTGTTGATCCCGCGCAAAGTTGGAATTTTGATTTAATTTTTAACAAACTTCCAATGGGTTTAGGCGGTGATACTTCAATGCTAACCATCCGTTGTCAAGCGGCTAATCTACCATCCGTTGAAATGGAAACAGTTGAAGTCGCATTACACGGGGTTGAAATTCGATACAGAGGCCGTCGAACCTATAGCAAAACGTTTGAAGTAACATTCATTGAAAACGTTGACTATACAACTTATCAATTATTCCGCGATTGGCATAACTTAATGCTTAGTTGGGAAACCAATACGGGTAGCTCATCAGGCTTATATAAAGTTAATTGTACATTAGTCTGTTATGACGACGCGGGTAAAGAAGTTAAAAGTATTGATATAAATGGCGTTTGGCCTACCACGGTTCCTCAGATTGATTTTGATGGTTCACAATCTGAAGCTGTGAAACCACAAATTACTTTCAGTTTCGATACTTTAAGTGAGAGTTAATTAAATGTTTAATTTAGATTCTATTCAGACTAAGAGTGTAGCTATTCATGCTTCCTCAATGGTCAATCCAAAACTTGCGAAAGTAGTTGTAGCTTTCACTGGTGACTGTGATGCTGATTTTGTTCAATCAGAGCTTTCCAAGGCTTTAAACGGTCAAGGTGCACCAGTTGAAGGTTCTTTCCGTTTTGCTAATCTTGAAGGCTTAGGCAATGTAGCGGTTGGTTTTATTCGTGCTAATCGTGAAGTCAGAATGCCCACTTCAAATGAAATGCGCGCTAGTTATAAAGTGCTATCTTCAAATATTCTTATGAGTAATGAAGATCGCTCTTTATGGGAAGTGAAAAAAGGTAAGAATGCAACTTATTTGACACGGCATAGTAATGACGATCTTTCTGAGTTACTTGATATTTGTACTGCTAATGTACACCCATTGTCTAGTGAAACTCACGCGGTTAATGCGTCCGTCAAGCCTGAAAAATATGATCTTGTCGCTTTCGTTAACAACATTGGCGATACTGACTATGGCTTTGCTCTCGCCTCTAATGAATCAAGTACTAAAGTAGTTGCATATTCTACTAAGTCTTCAATGGTGATTCCAAACTCTGCAATTATTGAATCCCATGAATTCAAGATTGATCCATTATTAGCTAAGACGATTAAAAATAAGGTTGAAGCTGATACGAAAGATGGGTCAACCGCTGATATGGAATCCTATTACCGTGAACTTTTTGCGTATGATCCTCAATATATGCAGGAAGTAATTGATGCCGTTCGCGGTATGTCCAAGTCTATTGCGTAATTTTTATTAGGGAAATTGAGGATATCAATTTCCCTATTTTGTTAGGTAGAAAAATGCAAACTCTCGCTGATTATGCGGATATTCCGTTTTTTAAAAAGTTAGCTAATAAAATAGGGCTCGTGCATCGGTTAAACGACAATGGATTTACAGGTTATGTAAGCATTAGTCGAAAGCTACTATTAGAAACTATTATTCAATACTGCACTGTTTCTAGCTTAAAGTATAGAGTTATTAGTCAAGATCATGCTACTTTAAATGGTGGATTTATTATTGACACCTTAGTTTTAAAAGATTTTGACGGGGATTCAACTTTATATATTTCCATCGTAACTGATGATCTTGGAAACGTTTCTTGCACAATTACCGAGAGTGAGGATTAAGTGAGCCAGGCACGTTTTACTATTACAACCTGTGGTATTGAAGCGGGTTTAAAACTTCAGGAATCAGGATTAGCAATTAAGTTATCAGAATTTAGACTAGGGGCTGGCTATGGGTATCAGCCTCAAAAATCTGATACAGAATTGCACGGAATGACACTATATACGGGTAAGCCTACAAAGTATCGTTATATAGATGATCATACAAAACTAATTGTATGCGAGATTCCACCAGCCGCTGGCCCGTTTAGCTATGGCGAAATTGCTTTATACACTGATGATGTAAAAGGGAACAAGGTTTTGTTCGCTCTGTGCGCTTTTGATACACCGATTCAAAAATTCTCTAGTTTAGAATCTAGTGTAGCATCATCAGCTACATTTAACTGTATTTTAACAGTCGATCAGGGCAACACAAATATCAGACTTTCTTATACTGATAATCCCCAGGCATTGGCTTTAGAATTTGAATGCCTAGATAAGTTTGATTCTATCAAAAGCCCGAAAACCCTACAATATTCTGATTCTATCCAAGCGTTAATTATTAACGAACTATCCCCTGATGGAAATCAGACTTTATTAACGCGTGGATACAAAACCGATGATTGGAGTGTAGCCTCAACTTGGTCAATATGGGCTAATAATCCAACTTTATCTACTGTTAATCAAATATATATCGAAGTCCCTGCAAATACCGTATATAAATCATTCAGGAATACAGGTAAAAATCATTATCTGATTCAGATTGATAAAAATACGTTTAGATTAGCTACGCTAACAGTAAATTCTAATAGTTTACGCTTTACTTGGTACACTGTAGCTACAGTTAGTAAATCTTCAAAGATAAATATTTTCTATCTAACATCAGATTTATTATCGCAAGTAACCTCTAAGTTTAACAATGTAGATACGACGATCAAGAATTTACCATCATCGTATGTTACTTTAAATACGGATCAAACGATTACAGGCGCAAAAACATTTACGCAAGTTATTCAAGGTACCGCGCAATATGCTTTATGGGCGGACTTAGCGGAAATGTACGAAACTGATGATGATTATCCGTGTGGTACTTTAATGCAATATGGCGGAACAAAAGAATTCACAATAGCTAGTTCTGAAGTAAATGCGGTTGTTTCTTCACGACCTGGATTATTACTAAATCATGGTAACGGAAATCAGGCATTAGCTATGATCGGTCGTGTTCCTGTAAGAGTTATCGGCAGAGTTAATAAGCATGATCGCTTAGTTTTATCTGATTATGCAGGCGTTGCAAAAGCTAATAACTTAGCGTTAGATTGGGATGTTATCGGGCGCGCGCTAGAATCAAAACTAGATGATGGCGAAGGACTTATTGAGTGCACTGTGAGGTTTAAACCATAAATGCTTACATTTTCCGATTTAAAAAAGCTCGCAAAAGCGGACGGTTTTAATTTGGATGATAAACCATTTAAGCCAAAAGACTGGCTAAATATAAATGGTTGGCTATATATGAAAAAGCATATTAAAACAACTTATGCTTATATAGCTTATTGCATATCATCTAATTCTAATAGTCCCGCTGATTTTTCTTTTAAACCTACTCTGTTTGGATCAGCTTTAAAAGGTCAAGTTAGATACACTAGAGTTAATATTCATGCAGGCGTAAACTTTGGTGCTTCAGTTGATTTACAGACTGAAGGCTGTGAAGTTTTAATTCATTCTAAGTATCAAACAAAACTTAATCTAACGGAACAAGATTTTACAATTTATGTGAAATCTATTGAAGGTTCTCCGTGGTCAATTTCCTGTCCTTTGTTTAGCTATTCTTCAAAAGGGACTTCAGAACCTACAAAAGAAAATTCCGCAATTTGTGATTTAGCAGTTGTCGATCAAGTTATTTGTGATTTGGTGTAATTATGTATAAAAAGCAAGTTTGGGTAAAAAATCAGACTGTTATTTCAGCTGATCGTTTAAACCATATTGAAGAAGGGTTAGAAAATATTGAACTAACGCCTGGCGCTGATGGTAACTCCCCGATTTTAAAGTTATCAGAAAAGGCTGTTCAGGTTAGCTATGATGAAGGTAAAACGTGGACTGATTTAATTCCGTTAGCCGCAATTACAGGCCCTCAAGGTAAAGAAGGTAAAACCGTTAGAATTGATAAAACCTTTGATTCTGTAAAGTCAATGTATGCTGATACAGAATTAACTGAAGGTCAACTTGCAATGATCGTTTCTGATGCAGAAACGGATGTTGATAACGGTAAAGTTTACTCTCGCACTAATGCTGAGGCTGATGCTGAGAGTGAAGAGAAGTTTAAATTTATTGTTGATATTTCAGGCGTTCAAGGTATTCAAGGGCCTAAAGGTGAAACAGGTTTAACCCCTGCAATTCAAATTAAAGTGCATTCTACAGATAAGGATGCAACAGTTGAAAAATCAGGTACCGAAGAATCTCCAATTTTTGATATTGGAATTCCAAAAGGTAAAGATGGACAAAACGGCGCGCCAGGTGCTGATGGTGTAACGCCTGAGTTTTCTGTTATTGCAGAACAAGTTGATTCTAGCAGTGAGGCTTCAGTTACTCAAACAGGCACATTACAAAAGCCTGTTTTAACCTTTAAAATTCCTCAAGGTAAAGAAGGGAAGCAAGGTGAAACTGGTGCTGATGGTAATACGCCATTATTAAAACTAGGCGAAACTGATATTGAAGTTAGCTATGATAATGGTAAGAATTATGAATCTTTAATCCCTATTTCAGAATTAAAGCCTAGCACTGATGAATTTGCAACTGTTTCTTCAGTTTCAGCATTAGACGGTAAAATCCAAGTGCTTGAAGCTAAGGTAAAGATTCTTGAAACCCAAAAGCCTACTATTGATAAATCAATTGACGTTTCTGAATCTACTACTTCAGTAGATAATGTAGATTCTTCAATTCAGATTGAAGGTTTTGTAACTAAAAATCTTACAGTAAATGCTAAGTCCGTTATTTCAGATAGCTTAAAATCAGATTCCTCAGTATTAAAGATTAAAGCTACTGATAACGTAAATATTAGTAATCTGAAGACCTCAGGCGATGTAGCTAAGTCTGAATCGAATGCTCAATTGTCAATCAATAACAGTGGAGCTGTAATTATTACTAATGCTGATTGGCAACAAACGGGTTACAACCCAATTGAAATCGGTTTAACTACTTCACCAAAATCTGTGTTTATTGATGGAGTTGATTTTAAGGCCAAGGCTAGTAACAATTCGATTTCAATCTTTAGTTGGCTTGATGATGCTGAAATCACAATCAGTAATTGTCATTTTGCTGATTGTTCAAACCCATTACGTATATCAAATGTACTGAATAAGAAAGCAAAGATTAAAATAATCAATTGTACGTGTGATAAGTGGGATTCCGATCCTCAATATGCTGGATTTATGATTCTACAGGATTACACGTCGAAGTCTAAAGAAAAGTTTGAATCTGAAAATAGATTCGCTAATCTTGAAATCGAATTTATCAATTGTAAGTCGCCTAATGGATACATTATTGGTGATACCGCTAAGTTAGCAAAAGATCGCATTTTCTATATGTATGCTGACGGAGTAGGCTCAATTACTGATAGTAAATTCTATCCAAAGATTAGTGCACGCTAATCTACTTATCCGAGGGAGGCTAAACCTCCCTCTTTTGTTACCAATAATTTGATTATCCCCTACGAAAGGAGTTAAATATGATAGTAATTAAGAAAGATAATTCTACTGAGGATTTTGATGGTAACAAAATTAAAGTTGCAGTGAATAAAGCGGCTTTTCGCTGTGACAAAGTAATTAAGGAGCCTGAACTTTCCAATATTGTAGAATTTATCAAGTCTCGAATTAAGGATAAAGTTAGCGTAACGGAGTTACATGAATTTGTGATTTCAGCTCTATCAGCATTAGGGTTAAAAGACGTTAGTGAAAGTTATGCTGAATATAGATACTATAAAACGCAGTATGCGAAAACGTTTGAAAAACTTAGACAAGATGCTGATGATGTCTTAAGACTAGGTGATAGAGAAAATGCTAATTTTGATTCATCCTTAGTTTCTACGAAAGGTTCTCTAATAAAGGGATATTTAACAAAACGACTATATCAGCAATTCTATCTCTCAAAAACAGAAAAAGAATTAACAGAACGTGGTGATATCTATATTCATGATATGAGAGATATGATTCTAGGCTCTGTGAACTGCTGTTTATTTGATATAGGCACAGTATTGAAAAACGGCTTTGAAATGTCAAACGTTCAATATACGGAGCCAACCAGTGTTTTATCTGCATTACAGGTAATCGGTGATATTACATTAGTGGCAACCGCCCAGCAGTTTGGCGGTTTTACATTGCCTGAATTAGATAAAGTACTTTTACCCTACGCAAGAAAAACATTAAACGCTAGGATTAAGAGATATACGGAAGTTTTATCAATCAATAATGATGACGGTTTAAATCAGGATCGAATTTTTAATCTAGCGAATGAAGATTTAGTTAGAGAACTTGAGCAGGGTTTTCAATCATTAGAATTAAAGTTAAATACCGTCCCATCATCTCGCGGAGACTTCGCTTTTACTACAATTACTTTTGGTCAATGGAATGTTAATCTACCTGAATCAGATCGCGCTATTTTATATCTAATTGATTCTGCAATGTTAAGAGTACGCAGGAACGGTCATGGTAAAGATAAGCACCCAGTGGTATTTCCGAAGTTAGTTTATCTGTATGATAAAGATCAAATAAAGAATGACGAGCAGTCCTCACATTTATTTAATGAATCCGTAGAAACTAGCTGTGAATGTATGTATCCTGATTACTTGTCACTGTCAAGTAATTACGGTACTGTTTCACGTCTATATAAAGAAACTGGCGTTATTACCTCACCAATGGGTTGCCGTGCCTATTTAACCCCTTGGAAAAATGAAAATGGAAAATATATTACTGTAGGCCGTTGTAATATTGGCGCTGTTTCTTTAAATCTGCCTTTAATCCTAAAATACACGCAGTTACACTTTCCGAAAACATGGGAAACAGAGTTTTTCAATGTTTTGAAGGATCGAATGGACGTTATTCGTTTATTCTTTAGAAAACGCTATGACGTTGTTAAAAAGCAAAAAGCATCATCGAATCCGTTAGCTTATACGCAAGGCGGATTTTATGATGGATATAGAAAGCCCGATGAAGAAGTAGGTGATCTAGTCAGATATATGACGGCTAGTTTTGGTGTTACCGCTTTTGATGAATTTACGTATTTATGGAATGGAAAGCGCTTAGTCGAAGATCAATCTATTAGCGAAAAAGTCTTAGATTTTATTCTTTCTACGATTACAACTTATAAGAAAGAAGACGGCTATTTATACGCTATTTATGGCACGCCAGCTGAATCTTTATGTATGACGCAGGCTAAACAATATGCAAAATTCTGTGAATCTCACGGAATTGATAATGTCTTTGCTCATACGTTACATTATAGCCCTGAATATTTTACGAATAGTTTTCACTGTAATGTAACAGAGGAAATTACGCCATTTGAAAAACAGGATGCTGAATTTGCTGATTTTCATAAATGTGAAGGTGGGCATATTCAATATGTAAGGCTAGATAATCCTATGAATTTCAATGCCACAAAAATGATAATTGAGCGTGGTATGGAATATGGATTTTATCAAGGCGTTAATTTTGATTCTGCCTATTGTAATGACTGTGGCGCACATTCATTAAACGTAATGCTAAAGTGTCCTAAATGTGGTTCCTCGAATCTTTCTGTTATTTCACGTGTCTGTGGTTATTTAGGTTACTCTAACGTAAATGGACACACACGTATGAATGATGGGAAAATGGCGGAAATTCGTAATAGAAAATCTATGTAATTAGATATTAGGGGAGGCTAATTAGCCTCCCTTTTTGCTAAATTTCATTATTATTTATATGTTAATACACTAGTTTACGCGTTATTTACACATAGCGCTAGGTATAATAATGAGAATTCAATTAACTGATTATGGTGTATCAGTTATAAAATCAACTGGTAAACCATTACAAATTAAAAGATTTCAGTTAGGCTCTGAATTCGGTTATGTTCCGAGTTTAACTGCAAAGGGCATAAAAGGCTCATTAGTTTATCAAAATAATATTGCAAATACCGAGACTGTTAGTGCAAACGTTGTAAAGTATGAAATCGCGTTAGACTACAGAATCGGTACATTTTATTTTGGTGAACTTGCACTATATGATGCTTCAGGCTGTGTAGCTGTAGCATCATCAGATAGCTTGATTCATAAGTTACAGTATACAAATGAATCAAAAGGAAATTCAATTCTGATTTCCTGTTATTTATCAATGGTGGATTCCAACTATGTAATGTGGATTGAATCCATCGGACAGGAAATTGGTTTTGAAATCCCTGTATGTAAGTCATTCGATCAATTACCACCAGTTGCGTCAACCGATCCTAATTTTTGGGTTGTAAAGCCAGTTAGTAGTGCGGCATCAGCAACAATCGCATACACCGATAAATTGGGTTTATGGTGCTTTGACTGCTATCAATTTACTAACAGTGCAAAGTTTGAAATCATCGGATATACGTCAACTTCAGTAATTTTTGACGTTTCTGATTTATCAGCTAAGGATAAGCAACAGTTAAAGCCTAGTTATTATGGTGAAAAACTGATTGAGTTTTGTACTGGTAACTTGTACTCAATTTGTCGTACTGTTTCATCAGTTAAAATAATTGGTAATGAATGCACCATTATATTTAAAACACCGTTAGCTGATGTTCCGTCTATCGGTGATTCGATAATGTACTTTGCGCGTAACGCTTTGTCATTATCGAATATCATTTTGCCGATTGCAACATCAGATACATTAGGCGGTATTAAGCTAGGCGATGGATTACTCGGTGAAGCGGATGGCACGGTTAGTGTAAATTTTCCTGTTTTATCAGTTAATAATCAGGTAGGCGACGTAAAGCTAAAAGCAAAAGATATTATTGGTATACAGAAAGTTGCCATAACTGGCAACTATTCTGATTTATTAGGAAAGCCTGATCCGTATGTTTTACCCGCCGCGTCACATACTAGATTAGGCGGTGTAATTCCAAGTACAAAATTTTCAATTGATTCTAAGGGTAATCTTGGATTAACGGAAAGTTATGTAACAATGGTAAACGGTGTTTCACCTAACAAAAATGGTGAAATCACAATTCCTATTGGTGAAACCCCTGTAGGCTTAGTTAATCCTCAGCAAATTTTGGATGATGAGGCCTCTAATCTTAATACGTATACTCAACCAGGCTTATTTTATGGTCAATCAAGTTTAAAGATTAAAAATTGCCCATATAAGTCTAAATTTGCATTTACACTTGAAGTCGTACCAATTCAAAGTCAGAGTAATGCGTGCATTCAGCGCTTTTCAACGGATGGACAAATTTATTTCCGTTTAAACTTTGTTTCTTGGTTAGACTGGATTTCAGTTTTTAGACTAGCTAGTACTACTAATGCAGGTAATGTTATTGTTGGTAATGGCTTATCAATTACCAACAATGGCGTATTAAATGCTAATGTTCAATCATTTAATACACGCACTGGTGCTATTGAGCTAAATTCCACTGACGTTATAAATGCGTTAAAGAATGATAAAAAGCTAGATTCTGCAAATGGTATCCCATCCTTAGATAACGATGCTAGATTACACTTTTTGCAGGCTGTTTCAGGCTCTTTTATATGCTTAGGTATTTGGAATCCTGAAACCAATCATATAAATGACGATGCTAATACGTCGTTGTCTTATAACGGTACTGCAACTATAAATGTAAATGGCACTTATAAAGTAGTTAGCGGTAATGGCCTTTGCGTTATTAGTACTAGTAACGCATTAGAATCCGAAATCGGTGAAGTAGGTGAAAATAACTTAGTTTTTGCTTATAACGGTGGATGGCATTCATTTGGTGCGACTGGTGACTTTATTAGTTATCCGTTAAAAACAAATGAAACAGGTGAAAAAGTTAGGGCTGACGGTTTTATCTCCTATGATGGTGCGGAAATAGTTGCATTAACATTTAGTGCTAATTCGCCTATTTCAATTACTAATGGTGATGGCGGGGGCAATCCTGTTATTTCACTGAATAAATCAGGTGTAAAGGCGGGTACATATAACAGTATAACAGTAAATGAATTTGGTTTAGTTACGGCTGGCCAAAAAACTAGTGCTTTACCAGCTGGTACGCAAAAAGGTCAATTACTGTATTGGAATGGCACTGCATGGGTTGCTTTACCATTAGGTAAAGCGGGTCAAGTTTTAGCAATCAATGATGCAGGCGAAATCGCTTGGTCAAATAAAGTAGGCAAATTAGACGTTGGTTAATTATGGATTGCATTGATATAGCAAATAATAATGAAGAAACTTTAGTGCAAAAGGAAATTGCAAAAATTCGAGCGCAAGGACAAGAATTGATTCGCACTGGTGAATGCAGGAATTGCGGATTAAAAATTGAAAAAGGCTTGTTTTGCAGTCTCGAATGCCGTGATGAGTACGAGCATTATTTGAAAGTTAGGGAGTTAAATAAATGACACCCACTACGAATGCAGTAATGATTGATTTATCAGTCAGAACGGGAACTGCAAATATTTTAAATCAGAGGCAATGGAATCGCAAAACTTACGAAGGTAACAAACTTTGTGAATGCCAACTAAATTTAGCCGCCAATGATTCTATTGCTGATGAAGTTAATACAAAGTACAAGCTATTAACTTTGATGACAAGTCAACCGTTAAAAGTAACATTTGTTAGTGAAGAGACAATTCACACGTTAAATGTAACATCGAATTTTATATTTGATGGTGAGTTTTCATGTTTAGTTATAACAAACATAAGTGATGAGACGGCTGTAATCTCAATGACAAAACTATGCTAAAGCTAATTGAGTTACTTATTGCAATTGGCTATGGCGTGTGTGTTTATTGGATTTTGGTTTTGTTTGCTCACGCTATCAGCCATTTTCTCGGATTTACACATACATTGAGGAATTCATAATAAATGAAAATTCAATTAACAAAGTACGGTGTGCAAAGACTGAATGAAACGAGTAAACCTCTATCAATTAAGTTTTACATACTAGGTACTGATGCAGGATATACATTAACTGAAGATGTAGAAAATATCAGAGGTACGCAAGTTTATAAAAATACGATGACTGACGTTGTAATTATTAACGCTAACGTCTATCAGTATTCTATTTTCCTTGATGCTACAGTTGGTACTTTCTACTTTGGTGAAATCGCATTTATTGATGAATATAATAAATGCGTAGCAGTTGCGGTAGCTGAAGAACAATTACAAAAAACTAAGATTAGCGGTAGTGGTAATGGTAACTCATTACGCATTGACGCTTTTCTTTCAATGAATGGTGGCACTTATACAACTTGGGCTGATTCTGTCGGTTCTGATGTTAAGTTTCAAATTCCTGTAGCACAAGATATTGACAACTTACCGCCTACCGCTGATTCCGATCCCAACTGTTATATCGTAGCCCCACAAAGTCAAAATAGCGGAGCTGTAATTTGTTATACCGCTGGTTCTACGGGTTTATGGAATTTTGACTGTTACGTTTTTAATACACGTACAACTTTCCAAGTAAAAAGTGCTACTGCAACATCAGTGGTAATTGATGTTTCTAACTTTACGAAAGAACAAAAGCAAGAATTTATTCCTCAGTATTTAGGTCATAAATTGATCGAATTTTCTAGTGGGGAATGTTTCTCTGTTTGCAGAGTAGTGAAGTCTGTAGTCGTTATCGGTTCAAAGATGACGGTTACTTTCCGCACGCCTTTAGCGGTTATTCCGTCTGAAGGTGATTCAATTCTGTTATTTAGCCGTACTCAGCTTTCTACTCAGGAAGTTTCAGTACCAATCGCTGGTGAAGACAGAATCGGCGGAATTAAAACAGGCGTTGATTTTAAGACTGAAGTTGACGGAACATTAAGTCTCAATTTTAATCCTGTAAAAGTTATCAATGGATTAAAGCCTGATGATCAGGGTAACGTCGCATTAGAGGGCTTACTAGTTAATCAGCCTTTAACGAATGATGATAACTTAAATGATATAAAGGAAACGTCTGTAAGAACCGTTAGCGAAGGCATAAACGTTGCAAATTCACCAATTAAAAACGGTGTTGCCTATGTTGTAACAACGGTAGTTATTCAAAAGCCTGATGGCGCTAATGAAGGCGTTTATATGCAACAAATTCAGGCTTCAGATACAGCATATTTCCGTTATTTTAATAGACAGTGGTATTTATGGAATCGTGTACTAACGGATAACCAAGTTATCTCAATGGGCACATTCTAATTTTATATCGTTAATTCCAATGCCTTAATAGAGGATTTCTAAATGGCAAATAATGTAAAGACACCAATTGAACTTTTGTATTCAAAAACCGCTGGTGCGGTTCCTACTATTGACGATTCTTTCGGTCATGGTAGTTTAGCTATTAACGAAGCGGATCGTAAGTTATTCTTCCGTACTGCTGATGATAAGTTAGGTACGGTTCAGCTTAATCCCTATGCTGTTAAACAGTTAGCCGATGCAGTTATTGCCGCTGAAGCTGATAAGCAGGCGTTAGTTTATGTTGCCGCTGATAAGAAGTGGAAAAACATTACCTTAACGTCTGATTATATCTCTGATTTTACTGCGGCTGTAAATAAGGTTGTCGCTTCAACTCTTAAGATTGCCGCTGGTGCTACCACTGGTGAACTTAATCTTAAGGATGATACGCTTAAGTTTATTGGCGGTGAAAATATCAAGGTAACGTTAGCTGATAAGGTTTTCACCTTTGCCGTCGATATGACGAAGGTGCAGGCTAAGAATGCTAACCTTGATAATTTAGCTAAACTTTCTAAGGAAGGCTTAGTTTATCGCAAGGAAGACGGTACCTTTGCTGAAACGACGATCTCAGGTGAGAATGGTGTTTCCGTTAATGTTACCCCTGCAAATGGTACGGTAACTGTCGGACTTCCCGCTTCAGGCGTAAAGGCTGGCACTTACACCAAAGTTACGGTAAATGATCGTGGTGTTATTTCCGCTGGTGCTAATCCTACTACCGTTGACGGCTATGGTATTACCGATGCTGTGAAGACGACGGGCGGTACGATGACTGGTGAACTTCACCTTTCATACGATCCCGAAGGTGCTAGTGATGATGCCGCTGTAACGAAGAAGTGGGCGCAAAGCGTTGCGTTAGGCTATGTTCACCACGTAGCCGCTACTTGCGGTGCTAATACTAACATCGTTGGTACTTATGCCGCTGGTTCTAACGCTGAATTCCCGGGCGTCGGTGCTACGTTTACGACAGCCGTAACTGCTATCGGTGGTCATACGGTTAAAGTCGGTGATCGTGTCCTACTCATTGGTCAGACTGATAAGAAGCAAAACGGTATTTATGCTGTTACTACCGTCGGTGCAAACGTTGTTTTAACGCGCGCTGATGATATGGATGGCGATCCTAAGATTTCCTATAACAATGCTTCATTCTTAGTTGCGGAAGGTTCTCTTAAGGGTTGCGTCTATACTGTAACGAATAAAGGCGTAATTACTTTTGGTACTGATAACATCGAATTCGTTCAGGTATTTACACCAACAGCTGTTTCCGCTGGTGACGGTATCGCGATTTCAGGTTCAAAGGTTTCCGTTAAGGTTGGTGGTAATACCGCTATCATCGGTGGAAACATTCAGGTAACGTCTGGCGTTGATAACGATGGTAAGGTTCTTACCGCTGGTACCGATAACGCCGCCGCCGCTTACAAGGATGTTAAGGAAGTAATCGGTGTACTTCCCATTGCAAATGGTGGTACTGGTGCTAATACAGCCGAGGCCGCTCGTGCGAATATCCTTCCCACTGGCGTAAAGGGCGATATCCTTTACTTTGATGGCACGGCTTGGACGAAGCTCGCTAAAGGCGCTAATAATTCTATTCTTAGCGTCGATGCTTCAGGTAATGTTTCTTGGGCAACGAAGATCAGCGCTGGTACTTTTTAATCAGCGCTGATTAAATAAACTACTATGGGGTAGGTAGAGATTCTACCTACCCCATTTTGCTAAGGATTATCAAAATGAGATTATATGAAGATATAAAGTCAGTAAATAAGTTTGCTGAGCATACGATAAATGGTATTATTAAAGATACATCCGCTATATTAGTAGCCCCAATAAATATTACTATTGGTAATAATAATAACATGGGTATGATTTTAGCTAATACTATAATTATAGCTAGGGGAAACTATGGTTGGAACAGATTACTTTCTTACGCCGAACGTAGTATAGCTAAAAATTGGAAATATCTTTCAAAGGGTATACTTGCACCTGATTTTTATGATTTAGAATCTAAACAGCAAAGGCATAAAGGCATTAGTACAATAACCGCTTTTTGTGATTGTGCTAAATATAGAGTTGATATTATACCTAATGCTGATCCTGATGTTATGGAAAGAAAAAATGAATACTATCAGCTTTGTGTATCAATGACGTCTCTAAATAATAGTACTGAATTTGTTGATGAAGACGAGTCCAATTATCTATCAGCTATAGCTCTTACTCTTGAAATAGGTAGACTTTAATTTTTGGAGTTTACAAATATGCTAACTCGAAATATTTGCTTATCTATTATAAGAGACTTAGCTAAAAGGTTAAAGCTGAACGCTAAGATAAATGATACTAGTAATTACGAGTACAACTCATTTACTATCTGTGATATATCAAAAGTATATTTAAAGTCTGAGATTTTGGATATTATTTATGACGTTTTTGATAAATATCAGAAAGTATTACCAATTGAAGGCTTAATGCGCTCCGCTAACTTTAAAGCAAAGGATTTAACTTTAGACCTAGGCTTAAATACTAAGCTATCTAATTATTGCTCACATATCGGCGCAATGTTGTATGATGAATTCTATGCTGGCAATAATGATGCTCCATGTATAACAGTTGATATATCACACGTTACTATTGACGCCTATCATACTACGGGATCAATTACAGTTTCCGTAAGTGCTAATAAGGACTTTAAAGGATAAAATCATGCTATTTGTTCTTCAACTTATCAGTTTAATCGGATACGAAAAGATTACAACTAAGCCGTATGTTTCTGAATACAATTTAGTGGAATGCCAGCTCTATCGTGATCCTAAACCTTTTCCTAAATTATCAGAATTTAAAAATTTATGGAATAAATTTTGTAATAATGGAGAAGTTGAATGCAGAAAGCTAGATACACAAATTACGAATCTAAAGTTTAAATGCAATAATACTGTCTCTTATACACATCTCCGAGCCC
>ERZ1026876.264-NODE-264-length-33476-cov-25.088717_pt1 | contig 33476 bp, 41 predicted proteins | sample MGYA00380168_ERZ1026876 | MGnify/ENA primary metagenome ERZ1026876 (study PRJEB33269, sample SAMEA4719804) | human gut metagenome | biome: human-associated habitat; feature: organic feature; material: feces | place: Cameroon | collected 2013-10 ... | reverse complement strand
GGGGGGGGGCGCGAGGGCCGCAGGAGCGGGAGGGTTTCTCACGAATTTTTTTTATTTTTTTTACGGTCACTCCGTACTGGCATCATAACTCATTGATTATCAATCTTCCCGCAGTTCCGCAGCAAAAGTGTAAAAATAATTCAGAAATAGTGAAGTTGGAAAAAATTTTCCGTTTTACCTGCGGTTCTACGGCGGTGGTGATTATCAAGCACTTACAGCGGTGAAATTTTGGAGGAAATATGAAGTTAGCAAATTTTAAACGATAAAGTTATGACTGAAAGAGAGCATAGTCTGCTGAAGCGGTTGTATCCCAGGAGGGAGAGTTTCAGTGCCGATCAGGTTGATGTCGTGCGTCGTCTTTTGGGGAGGGAGGATGGTGAAAGGGTTGCCGGGCGGTGTGACAGGCTTCCTTACATATTCGTGCCCATTGGCGGGAGGATAAGGGTCGGAGGCAAGGTTTACGAGTGCGTGAAGGCTGACGCCACGATATTGCCGTTGCAGGCTTGCAGCGGTTGTGCGTTGAGGAGCGGCAGGGTTCAGTGTTTCCGTTACCAGTGCAGTCCTTTCGACAGGAGTGACGGCAAGTTCACGTGGTTCGTGGAGGTGAAGGATGAGTAGGGGTGTTCTTGACGTCATGAAGGACGAGCTGAGGGGGATATTCTCCTCCATGGGGGCGGAGTTCTCAGAGGCCTCGAGGATAAGGGCGACGTCTGACAGGATAGACTCGTATGTCTCTGTCTTGAGGGGTGCTCTGTCGTCGAGTTCGTTGTGCTACATAGGAGGGGACCTCATGTGCTGGAGCGGCAGGGCTTACTGTGCTCTGTCGTTGAGGGACTTGCAGATAGTTGTGTCGAATCTCCTGCCTTCCGTGGGGTTGGGTGCTACGGACATACGCAAGATAGGTGACATGCCTTATGGCGTCATATACGAGAAGAGTCTTGACGAGGACACGGGGGCTGTCTCGTTTTCCGACTGCCTGTATGACATAGGGAGCGGCAGGAGAACGGGGCATACGCCTGAGAGGGCAGTGACGTATGAGATGCCGTATACTCTCGGTGACGGGAAGTGCAGTGAATGGGAGAGGTTCCTGTCCGAGGTTCTTCCCGACGCCTCAGAGAGGGCCTGCCTCCAGGAGTTCTTCGGGATGTGCTTCGTTGACAGGTGCAGGCTGTCGGTGGAGAAGATGGCGATGCTCATAGGTTCAGGCAGCAACGGCAAGAGCGTGGTGTTCGACGTGATGAACGGTGTCCTGGGGAAGGACAGGGTGAGTTACCTGTCGCCTGACCAGCTGATAAACGAGAAGTCTCTCGTGAGCGTCAAGGGGAAGGTGCTGAACTTCTCCCCCGACATACGCAGGGGTGCGTCGTTCGACAGCGGCCTCAAGGCTCTCGCGAGTTCTCAGGAGGTGCAGGGATGGGAACTGTACAAGGGTGCGGTCGTCGTCAAGTGTCCTCCTGTCATATTCGCGTTCAACGAACTTCCGAGGTTCAGGGACGTGACTGACGCGTTCTTCAGGAGGGTGATGCCCTTCGGGTTCGACGTGACGATACCGCGCGAGAGGCAGGACAGGGGACTCGCTTCGAGGATCGTGAAGAACGAGGCCGGAGGCGTGTTCCTGTGGATTATGGAGGGCAGGAGGAGGCTCGTGGCCAACGGCGGGGAGTTCACGCGCAGCGCGAAGATTGACGGCCTCGTAGGGAGCATGAAGAGGATGGTGAGGTCAGTGGAGTGCCCCGTGGGCGAATGGCTCGAGGGTTCGTGCTGGTCTGCGAGGGCTGCGGACAGCGGGCAGAAGCCAGAGAGGGTGAACGTGTCCGACATATATGCCGCACTCGGGGAGGAGATTCCGAAAGACGCGATAACGCGGGAAATGACCGCCATGGGCGTAAAGTCCGGAAGAGGAGACGAAAGATATTTCTATTTATACAGGAGGTAAAAAAATGAGAACGAAAAAGGGAAAATTGTATCTTGACAAGAGGGACACGAGAGTGGGCAACTTCGTCGTGACCGAGGAGGAGAACCACTACAAGGTCCAGGACATCAACGGCGCCATGAATTTCAGGTTCAGGAAAGAGACACTCATAGGGCAGATGATGGGGCTGATGCTGAAGAAGGAGAACGGGAAGTTCCTCACTGCGTGGATAAGCGCGATGTATTCCGCGTTCGTCATCGTTCCTGACGTGCAGTTCATCACTGATGTCATAAATGCCGTAAACGCGTGCGTAGAGCGCCACAGGGAGGACCTGTACGGCTCTAAGGACGTGACTGACGAGGAGGACAAAAAAATCCTCGCAGAGCAGAAGGAGCTCCACGAGGGTTATGAGGCGGCGGCAAAGGATGCCGCTCAGTCCTCGTCATCTGAATAGACGGGGAACGTCTGGCATACGCATCTCGGATGCACGGGGACGACTATCTGGGTAATCGGATAGGTGTGCCTGCATACTTCGTCGCAGGCGTTGCAGGGGTAACCGGAGGCTCTTCTGACTCCGTACCTCTCGACGCCTGCCTTTGCCATTTCAGTTATGGCGTCATAGCAGTACGTGTCGTTGATGACGCCTTCTCCCACGAGCGCTATCGCCGCAAGGATGGAGTTCATCAGTCCCTGCCGCCTGTTGAGATCCCCGCTTGCGAGGATTGACGCCTCGTACCTCGGATCCGCAAGGGCTTCGGCCCATTCCGGGATGCCGAAAGGGTTGTTTATGTAGCGCATTATCTTCGCCTTGGTCTTCTGCCTGTCCCATCCCCGCACGAAGGAAATCGCCAGCCACCCCTCAAGGATGTGGCGCAGGTGCGAGCAGTGCCTGTCGAGCCTCTGCTGCGCCGTCATTCCGTTCCTGTCGCCTATGGCGTACAGCACTGCCCTGTCGTCGTCCGACTGCGTGAGGCCCTCGGCCCTTGTCCTGAAGTCCTCGAGGAGCGCGTCAGACAGCAGGACGAGTATCTTGTTCACGTCATTCCCGAGGTCTCCGCTGACGTCGAACGTGAAGGCGTAGCCGTAGTGCCTGTACGGCTCGCAGATTGCGAGTATGACGTCTATCTTCTTCCGCAGTTCCGTTTCAGCGTCGCTGCGGCATTTCGACATCATGCGCACGAGTTCGTCAAGACTGCGCATTTCCGCCTCCGCTTCTTGCGTTGTTCACCACGTCGAGGCTCTGCGCCTGCTGTTGTGTTGCCATATACTCCTCATGGGCCTCGTTGATGATTCTGTCCCATTCGTCTGCCGTTCCGTAGCCTGATTCGTAGGCTATCTCCGAGGCCGTCTGCTTCGAGAGCACTCCTGAGCCTACGAGCTGCACGATTGAGTTCACCGTCTCCGTTTCCGACATGAATATGAACGGAGAGAACTCCGCCTTCACCCTGAAAGCCTCCATGTCCGATACCTTGCCTGTCTCTATGCCGTATCCGTACTTGAACAGCCTTATGGTGCGAGCGAGGAACATCTGGTAGTTCTGCGAGTCCTCGAGCGCCTTGAGGTACGTGTCGGCAAAGAGCATCTTCACCGTCAGTGACGACATGTCGGCCCCTGATTTGATTTCAGGCGTGTCCACCACGAATGATGCCCGCATTATGTCCTTCTCCATCGTCTTCAGCTGCGTCACGAAGGAGTTCGACGCGTCAGCAGGCTCAAGGAATCCTATCTTCGCGTTGGGGTCTGGGGAATCAATCCTCATTGGCGTCCCGTCGAGGCTCGCCTTTACCTCCATCGACTGTCCGAGCGCGTAGAGGATTCTGAGGGCGTAGGCCGCGTTGTTCTCGCAGAACTGAGAGAGCGCGACCTCGTAGCTGTCTATGAGGTCCTGCGACTGGTACCAGAACGGGTTTCCGTTCCTGTGGTAGGCTACGGGGCACTCCTGGTATCCGTGCAGCACCGGCTCCACGTCCACCTTCCATCCGAATGCTTTTGATTTCCTGTACCTCATGTATGATGTCCTGTCATACACGTCAAGGTAGTCCGTGAGGTTTCCGTTGTCATCCGGCATCGAGTACAGCCTTCCGAACAGGGCGAGTTCACCCGTCATCGGGTCGAAGTGGGGATAAAGGATGTCCCCGTTCTCATAGGAGAATGTGCGCCATCCGAGTTTCCTGTCCGACAGGTAGAAGCACACGGCGCAGTCTCCGGTCTTTCCGTCGGAACTCAGCGTCTCGTGCATCGCGACCTCCATGTTCTTCTCCTCCCATCCCTCGCGGAACATCGCGAGCGTATCCTGCTGCCGTCCGGATGACGAACCGCTCTTTATGAGCCTCATGCTGACGTTGTTCCCTATCAGCGCGGTGAGCCTCTTAGTGAAGATTATCTGCTGGAAGCCTATCGCCGTCCTCGAACGTATCTTCTGGGTGATCTTGTGCCCGGCCTTCTCGTTGAGGATGTCGGGATAATACTTTATCGAATTGATTTTGTGGGAGTTGATGTCGAACTCGCGCAGAAAATCCGCCTGCGAATAGACATCATAGATGAGTGGTTCGGAGACTGTGGAATCGAGGGACGTCCTGTTCCCTATCGGCATCTTGGCGTTGGCCTCTGCCATCGTCTCTTTCGGGCGGAGCCGTTTGAATGCGGGTTTCCTCATTATGGCGCCCGGCTTCATTGTTGAGATTGCTACTTTGTACATATCTTCATTTTTATATTAAGTCAAAACCTGTTCTCGTCATTGATTTGTTGCTGTCGAAAAGGGGCATCACCATGAACAGCCCCTCCACGAAGTCCGGGGAGTGCCCTATCTCCTCCTTCATCTGCTGCTTGGAGATGATCTCGAAACGTCCGGTGTCGCTGTCCTTGCGCTTGAGGATGAGCCGTTCCTCCATGAGCCTGTCGGCGACCGTGAACACGTTGCCCTTCTTGTCGGTGTACCGTCTCTCGAGTATAGACGGGTCGATGGAGAAGTCCCTGTGCTTTATTCCCTTGATGAACTTCTCTGCCGCTTCCGACTTGAGGTTGTTCCACAGCCGGGGGTCGGAAGGCGCTGACTTGTTGTTGAATCCGACGGCATACGGCAGCGGCCCCGACAGCCACAGCCCGAGTCCGTTCGCGTCATAGGTGAAGTTCTCCTCCCTGACGCCGTTCTTCGCGAGGAATCCCTTCACCATCGGGATAGTCTCGTCCGACGGTACGCCGAAGAAGGCCTCAAGGTCGCATATATGCTTCCCGTCGAAAGCCCACAGGACGAAGAAGTCCCCCGTGAGGGCCACGTCGGCGGAGGCCCGCATGAATCCGTCACGCCTTTCCGTATTCTCAAAGAAAGCCTCCATCTCCTCAATGGAGACGCAGCCTGTTCCCGTGTCGATGTCGCGCCAGATGCCCACTATGTCGTTCGTGGTGCTCTTTCCGCCTCTTGCGGATATTCTGCTCATATACTTCGGGTCTGCCGCCTTGAGGATCTGGTTGTCCTGATATTCTCCCTCGATGAACACGAGCGAGGTGATGAGTTCCTGCCAATCGACTCCCGTACTGATGTTCAGCTCGTCGAGCCGTCCTCTCGCGTTCGGATTGTTATAGACTTCCTCTTTGGTGTTCCCCCATGCGATTTCGGTCTCCGAATCCCCGTACTTGAAGAAATAGCGGACCTTTCCGCTCCTTTCAGGAATCACCCTGTCGGTTTCAGGGTCGATGTACCAGTCGAGGAACTTCCGCAGCGAGTTGCTCTTTCCTACAGGGTTGCACGTGCAGACGCAGCGAGGCTTCACGCCTGCCGTTGAACGGTTTGACGTAAGCAGGTCGAACAGCACGTTCATGTTGTCCCTCGTATGCTCCGCAAGTTCCTCTATGAGGATGTAGGCCATCTCGACGCCCCTGAATCGGTCTGACACCTTCTTGAGGTCCTGGAGGTGCTCCATCGTCATTGTCGCGCCCTTTCCTCCGAGGAACCGCCACTCGAAGGACGTGTCCGTAGGTATCGCGAAGTCGGTGTACAGTTCCTTTGACGACCTCCAGATGCCTCGCCGTATGTCGTCAAGGTATTTTCTGAAGCCGTACATGTTCACTCCGGGGTTGTCTATGTAGTTCAGCGCCTCGTAGAGGGCGACCCACGTCTTTCCTCCTCCCCTTCTTCCTCCTATTATCTTGATGTCGGCATCGCAGAGAAGCACCTGCTCCTGAAAGCCCTTCTGCGGTATCAGGTTGTTGAGCGTCCCTGTCTTTGACCGCTTTCTCCTGCCTCTCTTGATGTCAAGATTCTCCTGACGCAGTTCCTCGACATACGAGTTGGTGAAAACTCTCTGCCCTACGCTCGCGAATACGGGGTCAAGCCCACGTTCTATTTCTCTCATCGTGCTCATATAGGCAAAATTAGAGCATAAGAATATATAAGAATACATTTGATTGCACTCAAACGCAATCATAAGTATTTTTATATATGCCCATTCGGATATATTTGTCTCGAAAACGAAAAAAGATTGTTCAATGAAAGACAAGATTATCGCCGTTCTCAAAACCACGTATTCCAATCTGGGGTTGAGCGACAAGGCTTTTGGCGGGGTTGCCTCCATTCTGGAAAAAACCGTCACGAAAGAGGAAGATATTGCCGCTGCCGTAGAGGCTCCGGAAATATCAGCACTCGTAAAGGCCATTCAGGGCGAAACTGACAGTCTGCGCGGCAGGAACGCACAGATTACCAAGGAACTGGATGAGCTGAAAAGGCAGAAAAACGTTGACCCGGAGCCTGGCGGGGAGCCTGGCGGGAAGCCTGGCGGGAAGGATGGCGCCATGGCTGCTCTCGTCGCCAAAGTCGAGGAGATGGAGAAGAGGATGAAGGAGAGGGACGAGCAGGCCAGACACGACGCGAGGATAGCCTCAATCAAGGAGAAACTGGTATCCGGCGGCTCGAAGAACGAGAACATACTCGGGCTTGTGCTCAAGGGTGCGGCCATCAGCGACGACGAGACGGACGAGAGTGCCGCAGAGAGACTGAAGAAGGAGTACGACACTACCTACAAGCAGTTCTACGGTGACGGTCCGATGCCACCTGCCGGAGGCGGTCCGGGCGCAGAAGGGGGCAATCCCGACAAGGCGCTGATTGATGCTCTGGTCAAAAGCGGAAAACTGCCGAACGAAGGAAACAACCATTAAAAAACCAAAAAGCAATGAAAAGTTCTTTTAATTCTTACGGAGGCAGGACTGCTGGATTTGGACAACTCCACATCCCTGTATGGATTGGCAACGTGCATCCCGTTCCTGTGGGCGGAGTGCTGCCAAAGGCATATCTCAAGTCCAATGCCCTCTATCAGGCAGGAATGCCTGTGAACATCAACGACAAGGTGCTTACACCTTTCCTCGTGATGAAGGTCACCGCTTTCGAGAGCGGCAAGGTGACAGTGGATCCGGGCAACTACGGAATCATCCCTGACACCACATGCTACATCCAGAAGGTCGGTGCGACATTCGCGAAGAACGGTGCTGCGACAGCAATCACTGCCGTGGAGAAAAGCGCCTCAGACCCATCAAAACTGGAGATTGCCACCACTCTGACGGTTGCCGCCGGAGATGCTGTCGTGGTATCGTTCTCCTCTTCAGGCGCACTTGCTCCTAACGCGTACCTCTACAATGACATTTGGATTGGCGACATCGACGTTGCTGACGAGACCGCAGCGGCGACTGGCGCGGCAGTCCAGTTCCACGGCGAGGGCCTGTTGGTGGACCGCACTCCGAGTGCAGACGTCAAGGCTCAGATGGCCGCAGCAGTTCCGGGTGTCCTTCAGGTCAATAACTAACCATTAAAAATCAGAAGATTATGGATAACTATACACCACAATTCTACGACCTTGTATCCCGTGCATTCGGCGGTGACGTGACATCCAAGAGGCTCCAGGCGTTCTTGGACAACACCATGGCGCTCAAATACAACAAGCTTCAGCTCGACGGCTTCTCGTTCGCTTCCGACATGCAGCTCGACTACACCTACGAGCAGTTGCAGAAGGAACTCGGAATTACCCCTATGGCCAGTTACTATGACGTCGATTCCCCTGCCGTTCCGAAAGCGGAGCAGGAAATCGCGCTCAAGACAGGCAAGATTCCGAGAATGAAGGAAGTGATCTACTTCAACGAGGACAAGGTCCGCAAGCAGCTCATCCTTGAGAAGATGCTTGCAGGCGACAAGATTCCTACCCAGGCAGGACAGAAGCTGTTCGACGTCGTTGACGAACTCATAGGCAGGCACACCAACTCCCTGACCTATCAGCGCCAACAGATGGTGTCAAGAGGCAAGCTTACCCTTGACAAGAAGAACAACCCTGACGGTACGCTTCAGGGCGTGACATTCAGCGCCAACGTGCCTGTCAAGAACCTCACCACCCTCAGCGGTGACGCGAAGTTCTGGAAGGACAAGACATACGCGGCGGAGGGTACCAAGTCGGACCCTGTGCAGTCAGTCATCGACTGGTTGCAGCCTATCCTCGACAAAGGCATCAAGGGCCACCTCGAGATTAACCTCGCGTACTTCAGAAGACTTCTGAGGCATTCAAAGGTCAACCAGCACATCGGATTCGGCCTCTGGCCAACATCATCCGTGGAGCAGGCTTCAGGTGCCGCGTCAGTTCTCCCGTACTCCCAGAAGCAGGCCGCTCTGGAGGACCTCTTCGGCGTCAAGATAAAGACCATCGACTCCATCTCAAGGGTTCTGGCCTACAATACGACATCAAAGAGGATGGAGGCCACGAACGTAGCCTCATTCGAGCCTGACGTAATCGTGTTCGTTCCGGACGGAAACATCGGTGAGGTGCTTACCGTAATGCCGATTGTCACTCAGGACAACTCCGCACTCATTTCGACTTTCTACGACGGAAGGCTCATGCTCACCGTCGCAAGGGATGCCGTAACCAAGTGCCAGGGCTTCCACACTGAGATGACATCGCTGGTGGTACCTAACGTGCCTCAGTACATGTTCTATCTCTTCCCTAACGAGGATTAGGAGGTCGGGATATGGAGAAGACGGTGTACACGATAGAGACTTGGCTCAGAGGCAAGATCGACTACGATTTTCCTGATTCCGCCATCGAGGCAGTCTGTTTCGACAGGATGCTCGACAAGAGCACGGCAGCGTCTGACGTGTCCGTGCGTGACAGGGAACTGTGCTATGCCGACCTGTTGATGTATGCCGCATCTTCCTCTACCACCACTCAGGGAGAATACGAGTCTGACGGCGGCTGGCAGCACCAGAAGTCCAACAAGAACGTTGTTGACAGGTCTGCGATGCGTGAGGCTGCCGCCAGAATCTATTTGAAATGGGCGGATGCGAAGGCGGATACCGCCAATGCGACAAGGATAACGATGAACTCTCTTTACTGATGATAAATCCAAGATTCCCACACACGTTACGGATGATAGTCCAGAAGACCGATTCCCACGGAGAACCGATTACCGATGAGGAGGGGAATCCGATAGAATCCGATGCGGAAATAGTCTGCGCGGTCATACGCGACAACATACCGCAGAAGGATGCCGACGGAAACTTCCTCACTGAAGTCAAGACTTCCCTGAGATTCGGATACAGGACTTCCACCGGAAACGCCAAGACGTCAGGAGACGTGATTGTGTGTGACTCCAAGATTGCCTGCCCGATGTTCTTCACGCAGATGCCGACAGGGACAGTTCTCGAACTGACGGACTACAGTAGGACATACAGGGTGACGGTAGTCAAGCAGACCACGTACAATCTTGGGTCGAACATCTGGGTTGACGAAATCAAGAACTGATGGACAACGAGACCAAGATACTGAAAGCCTTCGACAGGCTGGCGAAAGCAAAGGACAACTGCGCCCGCCGTGCTATGGAGGAAGTCCTGAAAAGGGCTATGGAGTGGGCGCTGAATGCCCACGACGAGAAACACCAGCAGCACATTCAGTTGGGTGACAACTACGGTTGGGCCGTTGTCCACGATGCCGAAATCGTCGCAATGGATGTCAAGGCGCCGTCCGGGAAGGACGGTGTGGCGGAGAAGCAGTTAAGGAAGATAGTCAGGTCGTCCCGGAAGGATGGCTGGTACGGAATCCTGATGGCGGGAATGGGCGACAAGACCACCTACTATTCAGTTGATTACGAGACCGCCATACTCAACTCGACAGAGAATTTCGTGAGAGACAACTTCAGTAACTTTTTTGTTAACAAGATTTTATGACGAACGACTTTGACATAACCGAGATTGAATCGTGGCTGGCTGCTTACGTCAGGGATGTTCTCAACGTTTCCAAAAACGTGTTTTCTGACAGGCCCAAATCTCTTGACAATTCCTGCAATGACTTCGTTGTCGCAAAGGTATCCGGCGGTGTAGGCGATGTGGCGGCCTACGGGGAATGCACGTTGGCGTTCCACCTGTTCGCAAGGGACATCTCCAACCGCAAGAACGGGAAGAAACTCTCCGTGATGTACAAGAGGCTGATAGCCGGATTCCCGGCTGCTGACGGCAGATACATCCTCAGCGGTGTACCTGTGACTGTAGGCGACGTGGCTGACGATTTCGGATTCCACGCGCGAATCATCCAAATAAAAACAATACTAAAAATATCATAACTATGGCTGCTGCAACACTAACTAAAGCAATGCTTGAGGACCTGCACAAAGGTTCCGCAACTGTAAGCATCATTCCGTATGTAGCGGGAGGTGTAAATTTCGCTTCAATGACATTCAAGGACTCGAACCAGCTTTATACCCTTGCGGGTTCCCTCACCCTTTCCCCGGAGGACGCTGAGACCAATCCTATCAAGATTGACCAGCTCGATGAGACCATCGACTTCGACATGAACGAGGGCAACTGGCAGGTTAACGGCAACATCCCTACCGTCGCTGCGGAAGTCCTTTCGTACTTCTTCGAGGAAGGCGAGGCTATCTCGACCGGCACAGAGGTTATCGGCCCTGACGATACCAAGTACACCGGAAAGGGCTACGGCAAGGCGAAATTCGTCGAGGTCTCAATGCTCCTCACATCCGAGTCAAAGCAGACGGCGATTGCACTCGCACGCGTGAAACTCTCCGTGAATCCGCCTGCCATCGACGACATGGACACACCTGCTTACCTGAAGATGACAGGATACGTCCTTGTCAATCCGAAGGGCAGCAAGTTCGCAGTTCTCAAGGCTTCGGCTGGAGAATAGAACGTATTTGTACGGATCCTCGCTAATGAGGGGCGGGTCAGTCCCGCCCCTTTTTCAGTTAATGACATAGAATATGGAACAACCAGACAAGACGGCAAGAAAGGAGTATCTGGCAGACGTGCTGGACATCCCTACAGAAATCACGATTCCGGGGACAAAGAGGAAGGTGCGGCTCTCGGGATTGAAACCTTATACATTGGAGCGCCTCACGCTTCTATGGCAGGAGCGCGACGCCAACATAACGGAGCAGTCGTCCGACACGCTGAAGAGCATGTGCATAGACCCTTATTTCTCGGTGAAGCAGGCGGTGCTGTTCGTGCTGAACAGTTATTGGAAGATACGGCTGCTGTATCCGGTGATGTGGCGGATATGGGCGACGTGGCGCGGTTACACCGAGGAGCAGATGCTCCCCATAATCACTGAAGGTAAAAAAAAAATTCCGCTTACGGCACACTGGACAAATATGGTATTCTCAGTGGATATGAGGACGGACTGGATGAATCTGACGAAGAAGGAAGCAGAGCAGTACCAAGCAGAACGGCTTTTGGCCGTGAAGCAGCTTTTGTCGAAAAGTTCCCCGAGTACGGAAGGACAAGACGGTTCTTCTTCGGACTGATTTCAGTGCGCAACTGGGGATACAGATGTGAACTGACGCTTCCTCAGATAGAACTTATGCAGAGCGACCTGCCTCATACGCTGTATGGGAAGCACGGACAGAAGAAAGGGACGGTCGTGACTGACGACGTGGTGCAGAAGCAGCTTGAGGCCAACCGCAGGGCAAGGGAGAGACACGCGAGGAAGAAGGGGGTGACGCTGGATGAACTATTTAAAAAGGACAATGACTAAACAACTACAACAATGGGAAACCTTGACAATCTTAACTTCAAAGTAATCTTGGATGACAAGAACTTTGACAAACAGATAAAGAAGGACCTCCAACTCGCAAAGATGCTGAACACTGAGGTCTCAAGGCTGCTTGACTTGCAGGGCAAGGTTGCATCCGCGACGGGAGCGGTGGCGAAATCCACGAAGAAAGTGGCTAACGCGGCGAAATCCGTGGCTGATGCGACAAAGAAAGTGAAAACGGCGAACAGTGCCATAGCGGATTCGATAGAGAGGCAGGCCGCCAGCGCCAAGAGGCTGAACAGTACGGCAAAGACGCAGAACACGCTGCTGCGGTCCCTGAAGGGTGCTGCCGCCGCGTATTTCTCCATTGAGGGCGCAAGGCGGTTTGTTTCGGAACTGGTGCGGATTACTGGCGAGTTTGAGAAACAGCAGGTGGCATTGAGGTCAATCCTTCAGAATGCGGCCGGAGCGGATGCCCTCTTCGAGAGAATCAAGCAGCTGGCTGTCGTTTCGCCTTTCTCAGTCCTCGACCTGACGAAATACACCAAGCAGTTGAGCGCGTTCTCCGTGCCGATGGATGAACTCTACGACACTACGAAGATGCTCGCTGACGTGTCCGCCGGAGTTGGTGTCGATATGGGAAGAATCATACTTGCCTATGGACAGATAAGGTCGGCTTCTTTCTTGCGCGGGCAGGAGGTGCGACAACTGACTGAGGGCGGGATTCCTATTCTCGACGAATTGGCAAAGCAGTTCGAGGAACTGGAGGGCCGCTCCGTGTCAGTCGGCGAGGTGTTCGACAAGATTTCCGCGAGACAGGTGCCGTTCGAGATGGTGGAGAAGGCTTTCAAGGATATGACGAGCGAGGGAGGCAAGTTCTACCAGATGCAGGAGGTTCTGGCCGAGACATTGGCCGGAAAGATAAGCAACTTGCGGGATTCCTATCAGATTATGCTGTCGAGCATGGGCAATGCCCAAAGCGGCGTGCTCAAGGGTGCCGTGAATCTCCTGACGAAGATGATGAACAACTATGAGCAGATTGGCAAGGATTTGATAGCGCTTGCGGCCGCGTATGGAGTATATAAACTTGTAGTATATGGCACCTCGCTGGCGACGAGGGGATTCGTCAAGACGAACATCGCGCTGCTTAAAGGTCTCCGCAACATAAAGTTGGCGATTATGAGCAATCCGTATGCTATGATGGCTGCCATTGCCGTGGCTGCCAGTTATGCCATATACCGTGTAGTGACTGCGGAAACAGAACTGGAAAAGTCGCAAAAGGCCGTCAATAAGGCAGTAGAGGACTTCCGGGCAAGTTCAAGCAGCGAAATATCCAATCTGGATTACCTCTGGGGTCGTCTGAAGAATGCCACTGTCGGAACGGCGGAGTACGAGGATGCGAGAAAGAGACTGATTAACACGTATGGCAGTCACTTGTCTGAGATTGACAAGGAGGCTTTGGCTCTCGGTAACCTCGTGGGTGTATATGACAGGCTTAAAGAGTCCATTATGGAGACGGAGAAGGAGAAGGCACTCTCAGAGGGGCTTTCGGACATAGCGAAGTCACAGACGGACAGGATGAAGGCTTTCTACAGGTCATTCGACGAATTGACCAAAGATGCAGATAAAAATACCAAGGCGCAATTACAGGACTATGTCAATGGCAAGGCAAAATACGCTGAAATGTCAAAAGCGGCAAGAGACCTGTATGACAAAGCCATTCGATATGACAGTCAGACATTATCGTCAAGTTCCGGGTATGCCGTAACCATCAATACAGGTCAGTCCAATGCGTTTGACAACTTACGCGAGTCCATATCCAAAGTGAATGAAGAGTCTGAGGAGTTGAGGAACAATCTCATTGACACTCTCGGTTTCGTCTATGGTGTCAATGCGGGCAACACTCCGAAGTTGCAGGATTACGAAAAGCGCGTCAAGGCGGTTCTCGACAAACATACTGACGTCGCCGGATTGCAGTCTCTGAACACCACCGGCAAGGATTATTGGACATACATTGACGACATACGTAAAATCTATGCTGAGAACAAGAAGAAACTTGAGGATGCTGGAGGCCTGGAGGAAGGCAGCAAGGTCGTTGAGAACATCAAGGCTCAGAACAAGGTCATTGAACAGATTTTCTCGGAGGCATTCGGCGGCAAGGTCTCTATTGAGCCGAAGAAGCAGCAGAAAGAGAGAAAGAAAGCAAAAACCGCACTTGAGAAGGAACTTGAGGACAGGATAAGGTTCGTCAAGGAGATGGCAGCGCAGTATTCCAAGATGAAGGATGCCGGAATAAGCGACAAGACCATTCGTGAGAAGTTTGACGAGACGTATCCCGACAACAGGAAGGACCTGTACAGGACTTTTGACTTCGACACGACTCTGGAGAGCCTGAAGGCCCAACTTGAGGGCGCGAGTTCGTCCGTCGCAAGGTCGGCAGACGCGGCTTTGAGGAAAGACAAGCTTGACAGTTTCACGGAGGCGTTCAAGGCATCATCCAAAGCGATGAAGGATTGGCTCAGTTTCTACAATGAGATTAACGAGAACACTCCCGAATCAAGTGCCGACAGTTTCGGCGCGAGGGTGCAGAGGGTTCTGAACAAACTGAGCACGTCAAATTTCAAGAGTTCCCAGTCGGTTGACAAGGCTCTGACGAACCTTTCTAAATCGGAGGCGGCCGCCATAGAGCAGATGGGACACGACGCTTGGATGCAGTATTCCGATGACGGGCTTGACGCCATCGACAGGTGGGCGCAGGCGGCGAAACAGGCGAACACGGACGTGGCGCAGCAGTCGTTGCAGTCTCTCGGCAAGTCGTATCTCGACACGTTCTTCACGAGTCAGGGCATCAATATGAACGATCTAAAGGACAAGTCATTCGGACAACTTCAGGAAATGCTCGACAAACTGAACGGCATTGATTCCGACAATCTGATTCCTGAAGATGTGGTGCGCAGGGCTAAGGAACTCGGAGTGAACGTTCAGCCTGTTTTGGATTTCATCCGGCAGTCGATTGACGCGAAGAAACAGGACATCCTCGGAGCGATGTTTCAGGATATTAGCGCGAAAGCCAATGCCTACACTGCGAGCCTGAATGACATTGAGAGCACGTTCAACAGAATAAGGGAACTCAAGAACACCATAGAATACAAGAAGTCTCTCGGTGAGGACACCTCGGCGGATGAAAAAAGTCTTGTTTCACAGACCGAACTCTTCAAACGGCAGTTGAAGTCTCCCGCCATGTGGATGGAGGGCATTGCAAAAGCGACCAAGACCGCAGCGGGCTATATGAAGGAGTTCGCCGAGGCTACAGGCAACACGAAACTCGGGGATATGGCGGATGAAATGTCCGCTTTCGCCCAGAACCTCGGTGCGGCAGCGGAAGGGTTCGAGCAGGGAGGATGGATCGGGGCGATTGTCTCAGGCGTTTCGGATATGATAGAGCAGACAGTGTCCGGTATCATACAGGCGAAGGCTTACGCGGAGCAGTTGAGGCAGACGATGGAGGAGTACCGCAGGCAATTAACATTGAACCGCCTTACGCTCAAGGACAGCGATTATTCCTCTCCTTTCGGGGAGAAGTCCATAGCAAAGACTATGGATGCCTACAAGAAGAGCAAAGACGCCATCAAGGAGTACAGCAGGTACGTTTCAGAGCAGATGGAAAAGCCCGGAAAGGAAATGAAGCGCAGGAGCATAGGATTGCAGGTATTCGTTCCTGGTCTTTCTGTAGGATATGGAGTATGGGGTGAAGAGACGCAGAAATCCAAAGCGGCGATGCAGGCATACCTGAACGGATACAACAAGCTTCAGGGAATGATGGTCAAGACTTCATCTAAGAACGGATGGCAGAAGTTCTGGGGCGCACAGGACAAGTACACGGCGCTTAAAGACCTTGCACCCGACCTTTGGGATGAGAACGGGGAGTTCAACGTCGAGAACGCCACGGCTTTCCTGAACACCAGCAAGCAGCTCACGGATGAACAGAAAAAGCAGATCCAATATGCCATTGACCTGAAAAACGCCTATGATGACGCGATAAAGGCCATTGACGAGCAGATAGAGAGCACGTTCGGCGACATGGCTTCAGAGCTGACGGACATCATATACGATTCCGTCCTGAACGGAAGCGATGCGTGGGATGCTTTCAGGCAGAAAGGCTCGGAGACGATACTCCAGCTTGGCAAGGAACTGATGCAGGAGATGCTGATGACGGAATATCTGGAGACTTACCGCAAGCCTTTGCAGGAAGCGTACAAGAGTGACGACATCAAGACCACACAGGAGAAAATCCGTGAAATCACGAAGAACATGTACGGCGGCCTGATGAACCTTGTCCCTATGCTCCAGGAGAGCGCGGAGAGTTGGATTGAATGGATGAAGAACGAAGGGTTCGACCCTACGGCATCCGGCTCGTCACTGGCGAACGGAATAAAATCCATAACGGAGGATACCGCGAACCTTCTCGCGTCCTACATCAATGCCATACGGTCTGACGTGTCGCAGATACGCTCGATGCAGGCGGGAATGCAGACATCTCTGTCGTCCCTGCTTGAGGCGCTGCCGAAGTCCCCTACGCTCGGGGACTACCTCGCAAGAATTGAGGCGCACACGGCTAATATGTCGGTGAGCACGACGGAAATCCTCAAGCAACTCAAGAGCGTCATAACGACGCGAGGCGGAAGCGCGGCCTTTGCGGTCTATATGTAGTGCAATCATCTGCAATCGTAGATGGCTTGTAGTGACCTTTGTGTGGTATATTTGGGCGTATGAAACCTTATGTACCGGACATATTGGGCTACAAGCCTTTTTACATTCAGACTGAAGCCGACGTCACAGCGATAGACACGGCATCCGCCTGGGGCCTTGTTGCAAAGACCAATCCCGTTCCGATGCTTCCTTCGCCTAAGGACCCGTACAAGAACGAGTTCTTGGACGAGAATGGGGATGACGAGTATTGCGACAGCCTGTACTATGAATCGCTCACGTTCTCGGTCCAGTTCTACGTGAAGGCTTTCGCGGATCCTGTCACTGAATCCACTGCCGAGTCGGTGCTTAACGATCAGGTGCGCAAGTTCTTCGAGAAGATCGCATCCGGGGAGTTCAGGGTTTTTGATTCCTACACGGGGATAGGCTACAAGTCCGTAAGGTACGCGGGGTGCAAGAACGATTCCATCGTGTACAAGGCCCGCGACAACTGGGCCACTATGCAGCTTGAGGTTGAGTTCAAGGTCAACGACCCTATAACGAGGATGCGGCTCGTGGGGAGCAAGTTGATTTCCGTTCCGGACATAACGTTGGAGAGGGATGAGAACGGAGGCGTCTCTATTTCCTACGATTCCGACAAGGTGAACATCACGGGAGGCTCGATAGATGAAATCACAGGTATAGTCTCACTCGAAATAGAAGTATGACATGGCGAGATTCTCAATATATTCAAAGGACGGCAAGACTATCCGTCATTCAGGCAAGCTCAAATACAACGGGACTTACCTGAAGCCTTCGTATGTCGAGTTTGCGGAAATAGTTTCTTCGGAGCCTATATCTTGGGAAATCGGGGACTACGTTGACTATAGCCGTACCGGATTGCGATACAGGCTCTACAGTCTTCCGCAGCCGAAGAAACAGGCGCGGAGAGGCTCCGTGGCCAATGCCTTCGTCTATGAGAACGTGCAGTTCTATGCCGCCACGAAGATGCTTGAACGTGCCATCTTCCACGATCTGGTCCGTGCAGACAACGGCATACATTTCTCCACGAGGGACAATCTCACCACTTACGAGGATGTCTATGGCATAGCCTCGCGCATCCAGCTGTGCATGGAGGCGGCATATCCCGATGCTTGGGCCATCGAGGTCATGGACGGCATCACGGAATCATCCGCACCGGAACTGTACGCGCAGCTCCACGAGGCGAAGGAGTTCAGCATCACAGGCTCCTGCCTTGATGCACTGTCCAACATCTACAACACGTGGGAGACTATAGGATGGGTGCATACCTACGATACGAGGCGGCAGAAGGATGTGATAACCATAGGCCGCCCGAATGTCAGGGCGGAAGCGAACTCCACGTCTCCGTTCCTGTACGGAAGAGGGAACGGATTGACCGCAATCAAGAAGTCCTACACCAACAATGACGAACTGGCCACGAGGCTGTACGTGTACGGCTCCGAGAGGAACCTCATCAACAGGTACTACAACAGTCTTGATATATGCAATGCGGAGAGCGTTGACATAGCGAACCTTATGCTGCCAGTCAGGACTTGGGGAAAGAGTCTGGCCGATGGCAGCCGGAAACCGGATGCGAGACTGGCGTATATCGAGAAGGAGGATGCCGTATCGAAGTACGGTTTCATCCCCAAGAGGGTATATTTCGACGGAAGTGACAATGATGAGGTCTATCCGTCCATAGAGAATTTTACGGTTGAAAAACTGATAACCGCCAAGCACGAGGCGAAGGATAATGAATATGTGCCCGATTTGGCGATTTATAGTCCCACTGATCGTCTCGATGAAATCAGAGACGTCCAGAGGATTGCCGATTCGGGCGTCATTTCCGGCGACGCCGGTGCCAATTTCAACACCGTCATAGACAAGAATCTTCCTGCCGTATCACCTGTGACAATAGGCAAGAGCGACTATTCGGTAACCGTATTCAATGAAGTGCTGGGCAGTGATGCCTGTCGTGGAAGCGTTTCCGTCAAGACGGAATCAGTGGTCGTTCTCCAGACGGTCTCAAGGCCGAGGAACGTAAGCTTGAGCGTAGTCCTGTCATCTTATCTGGATGACGAGACGAACTTGTCAGAACTGTACAGCGCGGACTTGACGGAAGAGGACTATGACATAATTGCAGGATATGGTGACGGCTCGTTGTTCCAGACTGAAGTCCGGATCCCTGCAATCATCGCAAATTCAGGGCAGACCACGTTCAAGGGATTGAAACTGTTCCTGAAGGTGAAGTACAGTTACACGTCGGGGAAGCCGTTTACGGATGACGGATATAAGCAAACGGCAGGTTCTTTGACCGTCGGCTACAAGGAGTATATGGTCTCCACATTCAAGATGCGCATCCGTCAGATAGGATTCGACCTGAGCAAGCGCCAGGCGACCGGCAACGGAATTGCGACAATCTCCATGAGGACGGGAATGTGCGGAGGACGTGACTTCACCGTAACCGGATGCAAATACGAGAAAGCGACAGACACTTGGGAACTGACGGTCAAGCGCACACTTGACGAGAGCCTGAACACTTATTTCCCGAACAGCGCGTATCAGATTTCTTCTGGTGACAGGTTCGTCATCCTCGACATCATGATGCCGGAGCTGTATATCAACGTGGCGTCCGAGAGGCTGCTGTCGCTTGCGGAGGAAATGTATGCCAACGTGAGCAGAGGCCAGTCGTATTATGAGCCGGAAGTCGATGCGAAAGTGATGGCTCGGTCCGGCAGGATACTGAAAGAGGGGATGTATATGTGCGTGTCCGACGAGGACATCATTGGTGTCGGAAACGAATACGTGCTTATAGACACTCTGACAATAGAAGAGGCGGATGAGGCCATACCTGCATATAAGGTCACATTGAGGGAGAAGAAGGGCGTGTCATACAAGGAGGCCGTGACCGGAGCGATAGACAACCTCTCTTCCAAGGTGGTACTGCTTGGAGGACTCGCACGTCAGGCGCAGAACAGCGCCTATTCCGCAAACGAGACGGCACAGAATGTAGGGGCATACTCGAAAAGGTCATTCTCGCAGGCAGAGGAGATGCTCGAGAAACTGAGCGATGCCGTTGACGGCTTTTCTGAAGGGATTACGCCTGTAAGCGTGCAGGCGATGTCGATTCTTGTCGGCAGCAGGAACCTCCAGTTCGTTTTCGTCAAGGGATTCGACGACATTTCCCTTGCCGCGGACTACCCTGTCCGTTTCGACAGGGACACGAAGACGATGATATGCAATGAGGCGTACCTTCAGCATACCACCGAGGGTATAGACGACATCACTCCGGCATCCGCAAGGACGGCTTCAGACTATTATATCTGGAAGATTGAAGGATACTCAAGTTATGCCCTCGATGCGGACTACACGACAAAGTCGTTCTACCTGTACGCCAAAGTCAAGATATACGACAAGGCTACCGCCGCCGATACGGACAGGGTGGGGACGTATGTCCTGAGCGAGAAATCGCACTCAATGACGGAAGAGGCCGGATACTATTATCTTCTTGTAGGCATCTTGAGTTCCGAGTATGACGGAGACAGGTCTTTCGCGAAACTCCACGGATACAGCGAGGTGCTGCCGGGGCAGATAACGACCGACAGGATCAGGAGCGCGAGCGGAGGAAGTTACATAGACCTCCAGAACGGAAATATGCAGTTGGGTGAGAAACTCAAGTACATAGACGGAGTGCTTACGCTTAATTTCCTTTTCTCAGAGGGCGCGAATATCGGCGGGTTCATCTTCCGCAACGGACGCCTTGAATCCGTCAATGGCGCGACTTGGCTCGATGGCGTCAAGGGAAAGATGCTCCTAACGGGAGGATTCACCGGAAACATTACGGCAGACAGTCTGACGCTCTCTTTCGAGCAGAGGGAAGGCACATACACGCTGAAGGTCACGGACCCTACGAACATAATACTGTATGGGAACTATGCCGCACCCTGCGAATTTACGCTGCCTGCGCACAATATCAAATTCCACGGGAAGTTCCTCAATCTGTTCTGGATGCCGAAAGTGTCGCAGTATGATAGTAGTGGTGAAGTAGCCATATACGGCAGCATTTATTGCCCGAACAAGTCCACATTGACGAGTGGCGGTTTAGTCAATCCGTACTACGCGAAGATGATTTCTTCCAAATACGGAGGCATTATACAGCTGGTCAACGTCGCGGGGCAATGGGTGCTGCTGAACGGTACGCCTCAGTTGGAATATACGTCAGAATAATAAACATAATAACGATATGCAGAGGATTAGGATATATAAGGACCTTAAGATACAATGGAAGGTCCTGACGAACAAGGAGGCCTTGCCGCTTGAGGGCAGGGACCTCACGTTCGAGATTGTCAACAAGTTCGAGAGGGTTTCTTTCCCGTACTCCGTCGAGGGCAATCTCCTGACGGCGGACTTTCCAGGAACCGCCCACAAGTCCCTCGGCGACTATTGGGTGACGCTATGGGAGAACAAGGGCAAGGAAGGGCAGACGCTGGTCGATTCCTGCGCCGGATTCACGCTCGTCTCTACGACCTGTATGGAGGACGACAACGACAACACGCTCAACGGGGCTGCGGTCGTGAGTCTGGAATCCAACATCCAGTTCGGCGTCAAGGGTGATTCCGCCTATGAGATTTGGCTGAAGCAGGGATATACCGGAACGGTCTCCGACTTCATGGACTGGCTCCGGGAACCTGCGACAAGCATTGCGGACAGCGTTTCGCAGGCGGAGGCTGAAAGGGTAAAGGCGGAAAAGGAGCGTGAATCTGCGGAGACGGAACGGGCAATGGCCGAAAATAGCCGCGAACTGAATGAAAACGCACGGAAATTCGCGGAAAGCACACGAAAAACGGCAGAAACAGGACGGAAAGAGGCCGAATCTGCACGTGTGGCAGAGTTCTCGCGCCTCAAGACCGAATCAGAGACAGCCACGGACAATGCGACAAAGGCCGCGACAAGGGCAAATGATGCGGCGGCAGCGGCGGAGAAAGCCGCCTCGATGGAGATTGTCGTGGATGCGGAGACTGGCATCATCAGCGTAATAATGGACAAATAAAATCATAACGATATGGCAAAGGAAAACAAGACGATTGGCCGAGTGCCGGTGTCGAGACACGAATACACCGACGGGGCGACATACTACAAGGACAACATTGTGACACGTTACGGCTCAGCCTTCCAGTGCGTAGTCGATTCGACCACCACGCCTCCGGCGACGATTGACGCTTCAGGCAAGGTGACGCTCGGTGAAGGGTGGATTTTCTTCGCTGATGCTTCCGGCGTAGAGGAGGCGAAGAACGGCGTCGCAGCATTGGAGCGAGACTTGGGCCAGTACGCGGAGCTTCCGTCAGTGGCAATGACTGCGGAGACGACAGGCAAGTACATCAATGCTGACGGCGAGTTCGTGGACGACGCGGACTTCAACATCGCCGCCATCGGTGCGGTGGTGGTAGGCAACACCTACGAGCTGTATATGTCAAGCGCCGACAAGATGAAGCTGGGCGTGGCACTCTTCGTCGCACGAATCAAGACCACGACGACATCCGGCACGGAAAGGATTGAATACGTGCCGCTGTTCTCGGCAAAGAGCACTGACATCCCTACGAGCGGATACGTCTGCTTCGAGGCGATGGAGGCATACTCCGACGTGCTCGTCTGCTATCGTGCCGACGTGCCGGAGGCTGCGACACTGCTTGTGCGCCGCTACGGAACTAAGGCTTCCATCGCAACCCAAATCAACAACCTGCGGAAGAAGGTTGACCTCAAGTCCTTCGCGGACGGCTACTACGAATCAATGCGTGTCGGTACGGCTGACAACCTCACGTCAAAGGGCGACGCCACCGAGGAGGTCATCATGTCGCGCAAGGCAGGAGGAGACAACCAGATCGAGGACGGAAGCGCGAGCATCAAGAGGATAAAGGGGAACTCGTTTGTGTTGAATCAGTTATTGTCCTTATTGAAAGTTAATTACACGACCACTTACGGATTAACATTACATGCAGAAGGTAATGTCGTCTCTATTACCGGACAATTACCATCACAAGCATCAAGCGAAGATACGAACGTGTACTTGACTGTAGATAAAGTTATAAGGATAAACTCCGTAGGGGAGAAATTCTTGATTTCCATTACTGGCGAGAACTTCAAGATAATCGCATTTGAAGCAGTGCCAACTTCTACGGACTTTGCAATGATTAAGCAGGTCACCAATTCAAGCAAGCCTCTTTCTTTAGCAATCACACCTGCTAAATGGGGTATAGCTGTCAACGAGGAGGTGAAGGTACGTGTCATTAACCTCACCCAGATGTTCGGCTCCGGCAACGAGCCTGCTACACCAGACGACTTCGCAAAGCGCCTCGGCTATTCAAGCATCGACGACGTGCCTTATATCCCTTACAACGAGGGGGAAATCGTGTCGTCATTTGCGGAGGGAATCAAGACCACCGACACGGAGGGAAAGGTCAGCGAGAGGAAGTGGAGCGAGACGTTGAAGAAGTACTTCCCTGACGGGCTGAAGTCTGCCGGTTCAGCGTATGACGAGATTACTCCGACGAAGGCGGTAAAAAGAATTAAGACTATAGATCTTGGAGAACTCCATTGGGGGTATAACAATGAAAGTTTGAACAAAAAAGCTTTCTTCAGCATAGAGAAGTTTGAATCCACAACAAATGGAAGCTTTGATTATATAGTATCGAGCGATGCTTTATTCAAGAAGCCTTTTACTCCGTCGTTCTGGGATAATTCACTAATAATCGAGACAGAAGCAGAGTATAATAATACCGATGAATTAAAAAAACTACTGTCCGGAGTAAAGTTATGTTTCGAATATACACATGAAGAATACACCTACGACGAACTGAACCTCACGGAGCAGGTTTCTGAAGGCGGAACGGAGGAGGCGATAATCACTGAAGGCAAGACATCCACGCCTCTGCGTGCGGACATCGTCTATCCTATCGACGCGTACAACACCATCAAGGCAAACAAAGAGCACATCGGCACTTTGTCGAGCCTGAACACAGCAAGCAAGACAGACCTTGTTTCTGCAATCAACGAACTTGCAGGCAAGGTCGGAGCGCTTGAGGCGAAGGCAACGGAATCAGCAACCAACGAAACAACTGAATAATTATGAACAGGATGAACATTGAAGGAGTGAGGGAGGGCTATGTAAGGCTCTCCTCACCGAACGGAATAATCGACACGCGCAACGGCGACGTGTTCGCTGAAGTAATCGTGAAGGCAAAGAGCGCAAAGTGGTTCAAGGAGGTAGAGGACAAGGAGGGATAAGATGGAAGACATTATCACAACACTTAATCTCCCTGACGGAATGTGCAGGGGGATTATGATAGCCTTCATGCTCTGCGTGCTCGTCTGCGCTGCGGCGCTGATTGACATGTGGACAGGCATAGACGCGGCAAAGGCGAACAAGGAAAAGATTATGAGCCACGGGCTGCGGAAGACCATCCGGAAGATTATAGACTATCTGCGGATAGTTTATTTCTTCCTGCTCATTGACATCTTGGGCGCTGTGTTCGTATGGTACAACCTGCCCTACTGCGCGATTTTAGCGACTTTAGGCGTACTGCTTATCGAGGGGCGCTCCGTCATCGAAAACTCCAAAAAGAAGCAGAGCGCGGCTGGCAGAGTGATGGATGCGGTACAGGAGATTATCTCTTGCGTGGACAGTGAAAAAGCGCACAGGATTATCGAGATGATTAAGGAAGAGCCGAAGCACGGCATCGGAAAAAAGGAGTAAGTGATGCAGATAACAAGTGACACATTGCGGAAGATTTATCCGCTGTCGAAGAACATTGAAAGGTACGCGGGGGCATTGGACAAGGCGATGCGGGAATGCGGCATTGACACGGCTGCAAGGGCGAGGGCCTTCCTCGCACAGGTAGGGCACGAATCGGCGCAGTTGAACCGCGTCGAGGAGAATCTGAAGTATTCGGCACAGGCACTGAGGAAGGTGTTCCCGAAGTATTTTCCTACGCAGCAGGAGGCGGTAATGTACGCATATCATCCTGAACAGATAGCCAACCGCGTCTATGCCGGACGCATCGGCAACGGCAACGAAAAGAGCGGTGACGGATGGAAGTTCAGAGGCCGCGGGCTGATTCAGATAACGGGCAGAGACAACTACGTGGCAATGTCGTCACTGATGGGGAATGACTTGACGGTCTGGCCTGATGCACTGCTGATGCCTTTGGACGCCTGCCGTTCCGCCGCTTTATGGTGGAAGGCAAACGGCCTGAATGCCCTTGCGGACAAACTTTCTGGAACCGGAGAACGCAAGACCTTCGATGCAATCACGAAACGCATTAACGGCGGTCTGAACGGCATTGACGACAGGTGGGAGATTTACCTACGAGCGAAATCAGCAATAAAATGAAAACAATGAAAATACAACTGGTGTCATTTCTTTCTGAACTGGTGACATTTCTTGCCGAACTGGTGTCATTTGCGCTGCTTGCCGTGCTTGTGACATCCTGCGGCAGTTCACGACATGCAGTAACCAGTATCGAGACACACGACAGCACCAAGGTGGAAGTCAGGACTGAACTCATCGAGACTATTGATACGGTGTACGTGGAACTTCCGAAACAGTCGGAGACGGTGGCGGTGAAGGACACGTCCTCTCATCTGGAGAATGACCTTGCGGTATCGGATGCAAGCATAGACGCGTTTGGATTCCTGCACCATTCCCTGAAGACGAAACCTCGCGGTCGCTTTCCGGTTCCGAGTAAGAAGACAAAGGAGCGGAGGGACAGCATCGTTTATCGAGACAAGTACGTCTATATCGAAAATCCTGTCTATGTCGAGGCTGAATTGAATGCCTGGCAGAAGTTCAGGATGAACGGCTTCTGGATTCTCGCGGCGATTATCGGCGGATATTTGGTGTGGAAGAACCGGAGGGGACTGCTGTCTCTGTTCCTGCGGATTTGACGCAAGAGAGGGCAAAAAAAGCCCCCGACTCGCTAATGCAAGATTCTTAGTAGCCAACTAAAGAAAAAACCCACAACAGCAAACGGGGGCTAAATGCCTCGGTTAATTGTTGTGGGCTTTGTGGTTTTTCTTCAGTGGCTGAGGCGAAAGTTAAACAAAAAATTTAACAAACGTATGAGAAAATCAGAAATTTTCGCCGGAATACTTTCAGACGTCTCCTCGGAGTCAGAAATAGACAGCGACCGGATACTCTCTTCAGAGCGCAAAGAGGAGGTCGTGGACGCGCGTTATCTCGTCATCTTCCTGCTGCTCGGAAACGGCTTCTATCCGGCAATGATAGCCGAAAGGATGGGGATGACGCAACGTGCCGTCAGAAGCGCAATATCTGGCTTCGAGACGCGCCTCGCGAACTCTACTGGGCTGCGGCTGGTATGCCAGAGGCTCGCCGCAAAATGGCTGGCATAAAAAGGGAACCAACACGGAAGCAATAGATACATAGCACGGAACTAACCATCTGACAATCAGGGATAATAGTTATATGTTTGCAGCACGATGTACACGTGCCAGTACCGCCGAAGGCAAAAGAGGCGGATAACATTAAAACTATCGAAATTATGGACGATAACATGTTACCTTATATCCTTGACAGGAGAGATGACTGTCGCCACAGAGGTTCAAAGGGTATGGCCGCAACAGGTATCGGCTTGGCAGCCGGACTTGGAGGAGGCGCATTGCTCTTTGCGATCGCCGGACTTTGGGGGCTGAACAAGGCTTCAGAGGCGAGAGCGGCAGGAAACACTCAAGGACTTGCAGGCGTTACAACCGCATTGGCGGCTCTCAACGGACACGTCGCCAACGAGCGTGCGTCACGTGAGGCTTGGCAGGCGGCTAACGCACCGAGCATCCGTAACTATGTGGACGTAAGCAACACGCCTGTCGCCGCTTCCACAAGCGTTTCAAGCGCAGTCGCTGATGCCCTCGCATTGGCTGCGGCACTGAACAACAGCGGAAACGCGCTCAACAGCGCAATCGGTCAGGAGAGTTTCCTGCGCGTACAGAGGTATTCGGCTCCGCAGCCTTGCGGATGCGACACCTGCTCTTGCGGAAGTTAACGCTGTGAGGTTATGGCCCAGTTCTTCAACAAACCACGCATCGACCTGTCTATGCTACAGCCGACTTCAAAACTGTCGCTCAAGCTTACCTGTCTGGCGGCCTGCGGAAATGACGTAAAGACGGCTACGGAACTGTATGATTTCATAGCCGGAGATATGCAGCTTCCGGATGTCGATCCAGAAAGGCCTACCACCTTCGGAATGATAAAGCAGGGGGCGGAGGACATATTCGGATGGGTGCAGGAGCATAGGGACGAACTCGTGCAGGGCTATCAGCTGATTAAGGGACTCAGGGGCGGAACGGCAGCGGCTACGCCACCGTCAGCCCCTCCAATACCTGACATCTGATGAAACCATACAAGGCACAGTTCTACGTCTATGCCGAAAGCGAGCAGGAGGTCAGGGAACTCGAAAAGGTTCTCCACGATTTCACGGCGGCGCAATACGGCAAGGGAGTGCTGGTCTCCGCGACCAGAATCACGGAGGCGGTGAGACGGTTCGGCCATAACCTCCTTATAACCCAATTCCTACGATGAGCGAAACACCTAAAAGCAAAAACATCTTCGAGCAGATCCTTTATGGTCTTGAGATCACGAACAACAACGTGGTCGAGGTCTCAAAGGACATTGCTGTTCTGCTTGAGAGCATCACCGAACTGAAATCGGCGATACTGCCGTCAACCGCACCGGACGGGACGGACGCACCATTTTCCGGCAACCAAGTAAAAGAATAATGCTATGGCGAAAAATGCAATCATAACAACGACCCTTGCAGCAGGTTCGGCTGCGTCTCCATACTACTTCATGGCGAACCTCACGAAGTCTCTGTGCGCTCCCTGCTGTGCCGCCACGCCTCCGGTTTTCGCGCCGAAATTCTCCGTAGTGGGGATTTCCGCAGTCGGGACAGGACAGTACGTGGCGACAATCAACGTACAGGGACTTGTCACCTACGACCCGTGCGGAACGAACTGCTGCGCGAAGACGGAACCTGTGAACCAGAACTTCACCATTCCGTTCGCTTCAACGGCGGCACCGACTTCCGTGTCAGTCGCGTCAGGGACCACGACGAACGCAATATCCGCACAGCCTTGCAAGGTCTGCGGCCGCGTGTTCGTGTCTGAGACGCCTCTTGCGCTGACAGTGGCGTAACGCTATGGACTGGGCTGCAATCGCGCTCGTAGCGGCCTTGTCGGTCGCGCTGGCGCATCATCTTGGCCTTGTCGAAAGAGTGGCCGAAACGGCACGGGAAATAGCAGGGTGTTCGCGTTGTTCCGTATTCTGGGCGGTGCTTTGCGTGCTGCTCCTTGAGGGAGTCCACGCGGTCATCGCCTTCGGAACGGCAATCATCCTGGCGTATTTCACTGACTGGTTCGGCCTTTTGCTTTTCAGGGCCGCGAAATTATATGAAAAGTTATGGCAAAGAACAAACAACAGGCAGAAAGGGCTGAACTGAAGCCGCCTTCCCCGCAGGTCAAGACGATACAATACAGGCCTGTGCCGAAGTTCGGCGCGTGTCCTCAATGCCTTAAAACAAACACTACGACATGAACGATATAGCAACAAGATTCATATCTATCCTACGCGAGAACATAGATACTGAAACAGGGCAGGCCATCGTCCTGAAGATGGTCGGCGAAATGAACAACGAGCGGTGCGGCATCATCGCAGACGAGTGCGAGGATATGGTCAGGTTCCAGAACTACCTGTCCGAGGAGGAGGCAAATTCCATAATGGCGAAATTCGTGAATTTCGACGGATCCAGGGGGCCGCATTGGGAAGATGCCGATGCCGCATTCAGGGCAGTATCCGCACTGGGAATAGAATACGAGAAGGCGGGAGAGTACAACAGGTGGGCCTTTCTCGCGGTCCTCAATATGGTCTGGTCTGACGAGTGGGGTGTCCTGCGGAACTACGCGACATCCGAACAGGAACTCCGCGTATGCGCCGAACTCGCAGTCGCAAGGCTCGAGGATGAGGACAAGGTATTTTCCGTGAGGAAGTATTTCGGTCTGTAAACGAAAAAAGGCGAGGTTTCCCCCGCCTTGAATGACGCATGTGTGCGTGAAGCACTCACATACGAGATGATGATTAGTTCTGAAGCAAATCACCAGGACTGTTGACCGTAGTCCGGACGTTTAATCTCTGCCGCAGAGGTAAGGTTTATTTGTCTAATTGCAAATAAATTTGAGATTTTATTTCGTCTATGGTCAAATCAGCCTCGATGGGGTCGAATTGGATCCTGAGGTCTGACGGCTTTCTCCCTATGTGAAAGGCACGTGCCTTGACGCCAGTCTTCTTGATTGCATAGAGCATCGCCTCATTGAGGTTTTTCCCTCCTGACGTGGTGGGAGTGACAAGCCCTGTCCGCCTGTCGTAGAGAGAGCGGTTGCAGGGAAGTCCGCACATATCCAGAAACGTGTCATAGATGTAACTGTTCCTGCGGACTTTGAGGTCTTCGAGTTTCCTGAGTATTTCCGATAGTTTCATTGTATATGACTAACATTGAAGGGAAAGGGGCGGACTGCTTCGAGCCTCCGAATTTCAATCTGCCCCTGATGAATCTTATTTCAGTACATTTGTGGTAAATGTATTCGTGGAAGTATCTGGTATCCGTCCTTGCGGGAATCAGCAGAACCACGACAGCGCCGTTCCTGCTCTCGTCGTAGCATTTCTTCACCCACTTGCCTACCTCTCTGCCGTATGGAGGGTTGCAGAACACTCTCTGCCCCCCCCAAGACTGTTTCAGTCCGTCATCATCCGGCGTGAAGAATGCCTTGCACTTCGCCGTTTCCGGCAGGGCGCAAGGGTCGAGCGTAAAGTGGAACTCCTTGTCCAGTTTGTCGAAGAAGTCCTGCGGTGTAGTCCAGTCCATCCTGTTGCTTGAAAATAGAGCCTTGCTCAACATACTATTCAGTATAATTCAATACACAAGGAACGCATAAACCCATACTGTTGACATTATCAGTATAAATATAGCCATACGGATTGACGATGTAGCAGCTTCTGTCATTCGCGCGAGCGCATGACCACATGCGTTCACAGCCATACATGAGATTCTTTTCCAACAAATCCGCACCATCAATCTTTCTCGCCTGCGCGTCAATGGCCGTCATCTGGTTGACGATTGCTTTCGCTACCGCCAATGTGGGGATGTCCCTCATTCCGAAACTGAAAGTCGAGAATTGACTGACGTATTTTGCCGCCGGGCTGTTGATGCGATACAATTCGTCATTTTCTTTGTCGCCAGAACTTGAAAGAGCCTCCTTCTTAGTCATTTCAACCGCATCCCAATCCTCGAAATCGAAATTGTCGCGTATCATCTGACATCTCGCATATTTCGGATAAACCAATGCTTTATGCCCGTCATTAAGACTTATCTCAATCCCCTCGATCGCATCAAGCGTATTCTGTCCTTCAAACCCTTTTCTATAGACAATCTTCGCATCATATACTTTTATGTTATATGCAGAAGGGCATCCGTCCGTCAGCCTTAATAGATGCTGTAGAGTATGGACAGCGTGCAGTTTGCAGACGGGCACCTTTCCCAAGTCCTCCTTTGTGTTATACACAATATAGTCGGGGGAACCTTCAGACGCGATGATGAATCTGAATATGGGGTGTGTCCATATAGTTCCCCATTTCGTAGGAGCACATACAAAACCACTCATTTCAAGGATTTTGTCTGACAGAGGAATAGGGCGCAAATCATCATAACACATTACGCCGGAGAGTTCGCCCCACAATTCCCACTCACCATTGATTCCCTCTTGCAACAGTTCTTCTACTCGTATCAGGTCTCCTTTATACTCGACCCCATCCCCAATCGTCAGTTCTTCATAATCAATCATATTCTATATTTTTAAGTTGTTAGCCATTTCAGATAAACCAACCAGCCTTAACAAGTGCTGAAATTCATGAACATAATTAACCCTTATTTCATCATAGACACCGCATCTTAAGCCTGTCTCCGTCGGATATAGACTAATCCTTAACGTAATATCATCTTGACTATATAATCTTACAACGTCACGATACGTATAAAGTTCTCTGAACCTATTTTTCGAGAAAAATTCTTCCGTCAACTTTATCGGGGAAATATCATCCGCGTTAAAAATCACAGAAGATTTGCAAATGCTTAAAAGCGCTTTGTTAGCCTTGCCGTATATTTCCTCGACAACAGCAACCGCTGGTGGACAATCATCAGCACCGACATCGACATAATCGCCAATCATCAGTTCTTTTCCGTTTATCATACTATTCAACTTCTTTCTTTTCGACAATCACCCACACACTCCAATCACCATGCTCTCTAAAATTCGCATGAAGATAATACTCATCGCTGTATTTCCATTACCAAGATAATCTACTTCCTCTATTTCCACATCATCTTTTGTGAGACCAAAGATTTTCAAAACCTCTTCGAATTTATGCTTTGCAAATATTTTAGCCGCATCCAAATTTGAGAATAACCTTATTTCTTCTACAAAATAATTCGAATCTTCCTTTTCTGCTCTCTGTGATGTCACCATGTGTACTATCATGACTATTCCTCCATTGTGTCAATCGCTCCCGATAAAAACGCGGAAAACGTGTTTACAAATTCTTCACTATCGTTGAGGTCGGTTTTTCCCATCCTGTCCAGAATCGCGTGTGTCAGTTCGTGCCAGAACGTTGTCCGCATCCTCGATTCGGATATTCTATCTCCCTCTACACCCCTCGCTATATCTATTGTTCCCTGCGGCTGCCAAAAGCCGAAATCCCCAGAATAATTCAGAACATCTTTAATGTTGACAACGTAGTCAACACCTCCGACCGTCATCTTTTTTGGTATATTGAATTTCATGATTTATTCCTCCATTGCTTTCTTAAAATCATCGAACATATCTGATTTACATTTTAACCATGGCCTTTCAGGTGTGCCATCATCAAAGAGATAGTCATTAACGTGCTCTTGTAACCAAGATGTTGCTTTTTCAATCATCCATCTTGCACCTGCAATATGAGAATGAAATGCAATATAGTGCTTGTCAATATTACTTATATCATTAGATGGGAAAGATTCTTCCGCATATTCACTTGCTTTTTCTCTTATTTTCATAATTTATCAATAATATTTGCACCCATATTATATTTTATGTGATATCCCTGTTTCTTTCAAGACATCGGCAAGATTCTGTAAAGCCTTATATAATTTATCATGATTACTTACAGTTTCATCATAATCATTAGGGCGCGAATACATGTATCCCATCATGCCTAATTCATAATCATATTTCTCCTTAAATTTTTTCTCACTATCAGCCAAAGATTGTATAACTTCTTGTAAATCTTCTTGACATTTATTGATTGCTGTGTTAAATCCCGCTATAAAACATTCTACATTCTTTTGTGTTAGGGACTTCTTTTTATAAGCGTATCGCAATGCAATATCTTCGATTTCAGTAGGATTATATTTTTTCATAGCTATTCCTCCCACCATTTGTAAAACTCTGGACAATCGTCAGTAGTTCCAAGCAAATGCTCCGTCTCGCTATTGAAAGGAATACACATATTCCATCTATATCTACGACAAAGATCAACTGCCAAATATCCACCATCTGTCTTTTTAAAAAGACTTTCAAAAAGACTTAATATCCAAACAATGTCCTTTCCATCGCGTATCAATATTTTATCATAAGGCTTAAATTCTTTCGGGTCAAATTTCTTAACAGGAACTTTGAATTTGCTCCAGTCTCTTTGTTCTTTAGACGGGAAAACTATGCATTCAGCATCTTCTAAATCTAATAGTTTTCCGTTAGGATAAAGTTTTATATAAATTGAACCGAATGATAAAACTATAGGTTCGTCGGTCTCATTTATCTCTTCCAGAGACACATAGCCCAATATAGAAGTCCATAACTCTGTTCCTTTTGGACAATCCTTTAAAATTTCGCAAAGATTAAGATTCTCGTTCATAACTATTCACTCCATATTACTCTAACTGTATCTACACAATGCTCTGACCTTGCTTTCAGAGTCTCTTCACGTGTCGGAAAAATGGCGCTGCCGTCAACAGCGGATTTGCGATCATCGCCTGTATATGTTCATCCAACCCCTTTTCCTATCAAATTTTATATTTTCTTTATAAAAGTCTTCTACTCCCTTTCTGTGTATAAATGAAGGTTGTAGATAATCATTATCTTCCCAACTTTTATTTGGGTAATGTACACATTGAGCTATTTTATCCCATATAGCAATAGTCCAAACATTATACTGAAGTATCAATTGAGCCATACATTCATCACATTCTTTATCTATAAAGAAATTTTTAGCTTCTTCTTCATTGTATGTAAATTTTATTTTATTATTTATAAAATCTTTTATAAATAATCTATTTTCATTGCTCCAAGCTCCCATGTAAGTATGAGACAAATTCCCCTCATATCCATCTTCCCTTTTAAGACATACTACTATTTTGGCCATTATAATTTACTCCTCCCACGCTATTTTAATTCTATAAGACCTCTACAAAATTCCCATCATCAAGTTTATACCAAGTGTCCTCCTTTATCTTCTCTCCGTCCACATACTCGGTTTTTACAAAAACAGGAACGCTCCTTTTCTTTTCTTCTGAATATCTCCACTCTGAAAGGGTAATCCAGGAACCTTTCTTTGCTCTTACGGCGGAATTGTCACCTGCACAACATATAACACTATCCTCTCCGGTGCTATCTATCTGTGCAGAATCTCCGCTTGAACCTATCTGTGCAGAATCTCCGCTTGAACCTATCTGTGCAGAATCTCCGCTTGAACC
>ERZ1026876.263-NODE-263-length-33539-cov-10.514903_pt1 | contig 33539 bp, 20 predicted proteins | sample MGYA00380168_ERZ1026876 | MGnify/ENA primary metagenome ERZ1026876 (study PRJEB33269, sample SAMEA4719804) | human gut metagenome | biome: human-associated habitat; feature: organic feature; material: feces | place: Cameroon | collected 2013-10 ... | reverse complement strand
CAGGTGGTAGCAAGACATCTACCTATTCTATTTCTGGTGGTTATACCGGACAGGATGGTTTGATTGGCGGTTCTGATGTCTCTTATTATAAGAGGTATAACCTCCGTGCCAATTCTGAACATAAGATGTATAACGGCTTGATTACTATTGGTGAGCATATCGGCTTTGTATATAAAGATAGCCGTGGTATGAATACCGGTAGTATCTGGAACAACAATCTCCGTGGTGCTTTTGCTACATCACCTTTGGTTCCTGTTTATGATGCAGACGGCAATTACTATTCTACTATCAATTCCGATTGGAATCCTAATGATGGCAACCCTTATGGTACCATGATGATGAACCGTTACAATCAGAGCAAGAATACTTCTTTGGATGCAAATGTCTATTTGCAGATTGAACCTATCAAGAACTTGAAGTTCAAGACAGTCTTTGCTGTGAATTATGGCGGTTCTAACTATCGTTCTTTTTCTCCAATCTACAAGTTTACTCCTCAGAGTGGTAATGGTGTAACATCTGTAAACCAGAGTCATGGTAATGGTACCTCTTTGGTATGGACAAATACTTTGACTTATGATTTCGATATCAAGTCACATCATATCAGTGCATTGATTGGTAGTGAGACCAGTAAGTATGATGGTAGTTCTACAGGTAGCTATGGCTTGAATTTGACTGCTGGCTTTGATGATTGGGAGCATGCTTATGTAGCCAATACAGAAATGAGCAATGAAAACCGCAAGATTAGTGGTGGTCCATACGATTCTACTCGTGGTCAGTCTTTCTTCGCTCGTATGGGTTGGTCATGGAAGGATCGCTATATGGTGAATGCAACCATGCGTGCTGATGGTTCTTCTAAGTTTGCAAGAGGTCATCGTTGGGGCTATTTCCCTTCTGTTTCTGCTGGTTGGACTATTACTGAGGAAGATTTCATGAAATCAAGTGCTTCTTGGTTGGATTTCTTGAAACTTCGTATTTCTTGGGGTCAGGTTGGTAATGCGAATATCAAGTGCTATCAGTATTTGGCTCCAGTATCTACATCCAATACCAATTACAACTTCGGTACCGATGGTGGTACTACTGGTTGGAATATGGGTGCTTATACCAGTCGTTTGGCAAATGAAAATGTGAAGTGGGAAACTTCTGAACAGTATAACGTTGGTTTGGATGCTCGTTTCCTCCGCCAGCGCCTCTCTTTGACTTTTGATGCATATATCAAGAATACTAAGGATTGGTTGGTACAGGCTCCTGTCTTGGCTACTGCTGGTACAGGTGGTCCTATCATCAATGGTGGTGACGTGAAGAATAAGGGTATTGAGCTTGGTCTTTCCTGGAATGATCAGATTGGTAAGGATCTCGTTTATAGTGTGGGAGCCAACTTCGCATACAACCATAATGAAGTCGGTGCTATCCCAACGAAGGATGGTATCATTCATGGTCAGGAAAATCAGATTTATACCAATGCAGAGGAATTCTATCGTGCAGAAAATGGTCATGCTATCGGTTACTTCTGGGGTTACAAGACTGCAGGTATCTTCCAGAACCAGCAGGATATCAATAATTGGATTGCTGCCGGTAATGGTGTGCTCCAGTCAAATGTACAGCCTGGTGATGTGAAGTATGTTGATGTCAACCATGATGGTACTATCAATGCTAACGATAAGGTAGACCTGGGTAATGGTCTTCCTAAGTATACTTTCGGTTTCAATTTTACCCTTGGTTATAAGGGCTTTGATTTGAGTGCAAACTTCACTGGTGCTGCTGGTTTCCAGATTGCACAGTCTTATCGCGACCCAAGCTCTTCTCAAGCCAACTATAGTCGTCGCATCTTGAACCGCTGGACAGGTGAGGGTACAAGCAATGAGATTCCACGTGTTACATACGGAGACGTAGGTAACTGGTTGTTCTCAGACCTTTATTTGCAGGATGGTGACTACATCCGTTTGCAGAACCTTACTTTGGGTTATGACTTCAAGAAACTCATCGCTTGGAAGGGACTCTCTAAGCTGCGCCTCTATTTCCAGGTACAGAATCTCTTTACTTTGACCAAGTATGATGGAATGGATCCAGAAATCGGTTCTTACAATGGTACTGATGGTAACAGCAGCGACTCTTGGGTATCTGGTGTTGATATGGGTTACTATCCACACCCACGTACTTTCATCGTTGGTTTAAATCTTGCATTCTAACTCTTTAAAAGAAAGTAACATGAAAAGAAAACATATATTGATGGGTGCCTTGATATTGTCTGCGATGACTCTTACGTCTTGCGAAGACTTCCTCGACACTTCGTCTAAAACAGATATGAACTCTGAGACAGCTTATAGCACTCCGGGTGCTGCAGGTCTGGATCTCATTGGCTGCTATGATGGTTGGCAGCGTACAATTAGTGATGAGGGTGTGGGCATGTATCTTACAGCAGAGTTTGCTTCCGACCAGGCTTTTGCTGGTTTAGGACTTTCTGATGCTAAGAATAATAACGTGCTCGACCAGTTTGATACAGGTCTTGCTCCTTCTTATAATGATATGTTTAATACCGACTGGGTAAACTATTACAAGGCTATCTTCCGTTGTAATAAGTTGATTCAGGCTGATGCTACTATCAATTGGAATGGCGATACCAAGACCGAAGGTCGCATTATGGGCGAGGCTCGTGCCATCCGTGCCATCTTGTATTTTGATTTGGCTCGCTTGTTTGGTGATGTACCTTTGCTGTTGGTACCTACAGAGGAGAATGTTCCTCGTACTCCTGTCAAAGAAGTATATCAGGCTATTTTCGATGATTTGAAATATGCAGCCGAGAATATTCCTGCTGATGCTTATCCATTGAGTGACCGTAATACCAATGATGGTCGTATTACCAAGTATGCTGCTGAGGCTTTGTTAGCTCGCGCGTACCTATATTATACTGGTTATTATGGAGAAGAACATCCTGCTTGCTCTAAGGCTGAGGCTACTGCTGCCATCAATGACGTGGTAGATAATGGCGGTTATGAGTTGGAAGAGAATTATAAGGATTTCTGGATGCCTTCTTCTGATATTACTGCTGAGTCAAAGACCGTGACGGGTGATGATACAAAATATAACTGGCAAACTACTTACGCAGGTAAGTGGTATGATGGCGATGGCTGGAAGTCTGGACAGGGTAACTTGTCTAAGGAAATCGTACTTAACATGAAGTTTGCTGTTACTCAGAATTATGATGGTGCTGGTGATGGTAATACATTCTCTGTTTATCTCGGTCCTCGTAACCGTTGTGCATCTGATGTACATATTGCTAGTGGTTGGGGTGCTTGCTCTGTTACTCCTGCTTTTGTAGAGCAATATAAGAACGATCCTCGTTTCTCTGCCTGTGTTTGGAGTTGTCAAGATGCTGGCTTTACTGCTGATGAGGCTGATTCTTATGAATATACAGGTTATTATACCCGTAAGTATGCGCCAATGTGTTTCTCTGATGGAACACGACAGGAGGTAGGTTTCAAATTGGGTATTGCTCACCAGAACCTTACTTACTATCAGGACTATACTATCATGCGTTATGCAGATGTCTTGTTGATGCATTCAGAGCTGAATGGTAACGACTTGGGCTTGAACAAGGTTCGTGCTCGTGTAGGTCTGGAATCTGTTGATTATAGCATTGAGAATATCCGCAAAGAGCGTGCCATCGAGTTGGCTTTCGAAGGTGTGCACTATTGGGATTTGATGCGCTATAAGAAGGATGGTGCTTATGCAGCTGAAGCCATTGCCAAAGCTCAGAATGGAGCCAAGGTGAAGAATGGAGGTGTGGATGCTACGACCAAGTTCGTGGAAAGCAATTTCACTTCCAAGAAAGGCTTGATGCAGATCCCTAATACTCAGATTACGCTTTCCGGTAAAGTTCTTTCTCAGAACCCTGGATGGTAATTCCTTTGAGGTAACATAATAAACATTTAATAATAAGAAGATATGAAAATACATAATCTTATATATACGCTTCTTGCTGCCATAGCAGTCTTCCTGATGGCTTCTTGCTCTCCAGAAGATTTCGGATTTGGCAAGAAGACATACTCTCCAGAAGATTTGGTGGAGGGTAAGGCTTATACGGTTACCATTGAGGGTAACGTATTAAAGCTGGAATCTAAGATTTCTGATGCCACATCTCTTTGGATTACTCCTATTGGGCGTTCCCAAGAGAAAGCGTTTACCGTGGAACTTCCTTTTGCCGGCGATTATGAGGTAACCTTTGGTGTGGAAACTCCTGGTGGTATCGTTTATGGTGAACCATACAAAATCAATTTGGCTAAGAATGATTTTTCTCTCTTGAGTGATAATAAATGGTTCCTATTGGCGGATAAGGATTATAAAACAGGTCAGGAACTTCCTGATGCTGCTACTCTCTCTGCTGGCGTCAGCAAGAAGTGGTATCCTTGCGATGCAAATTACAACATCGGCCGTTGTACAGGTCCTGTGATGTATTGTTCACCTTATGATCCTGATGGTGACGGCAAGGGATATACTGCTGATGATGAGGCAAATGGTGTTTATAAGGATTTGCTTTTTGGCTCTGACAACTGGAAACCAAACTGGGATCCTGGCTTCCAGAGCTGGTTGATTCCTGAAACTGATCCTTACATGGATTCTTATATGACATTCAGTATGGATGCTCAGAATGGTTGTGTGGCTACCATGTATCGTGGTGAATCCGGAACAAAGGGTGCCAGCACGGGTTCTAATATGGTGGGTAAGTTTAATATGAATTTGACTGATAAGACAAAGCCTACCATCTCTTTCACAGATTGCTATGCCATGCATAATACAGGTTTTGATGCTGTTTGCTCCAACTACACTCAGGATATTCAGATTGCAGAGTTGACTCCATACCTCCTTCAGTTGGTTACCAAGCGTACCAATTCAGAGGGTAACTGGTATCTTGTCTGGAACTTCGTTTCTGAGGATGTAATTGCTACCAAGGGTGCTTGCATTCCTAAGGCCGATCAGGATTTGATAGAGACAGCGAAGCCTAAGCTTCCTACTTTCGAGAATATCCATACCGACTTGTTCACTGCCGATATCAATGGTGACAAGTATGTAGGTAGCAAGATGACTTTCAATTTGGATTCTGAGACTCCTTATGATTTCTTGTGGTGGAACGGTTCACCTAATGTAAAGGCATGGGAGAGCGTAACCGGTGGTAAGTATAACTCTACCTGGGCTCCGGCTCTTGACGACAAGGCAATCGATAACTTCGAGTTGACTATCAGCAAGGCTTCTGATGGCTCTTACAATTATGAATGTGGAGAGGCGGATGGTAAGGTGAAAATCACAGAGAATACCTTGACTTTCGATAAGGAAATCTCTGTATTTGCTGTGGCTGGCGATAAGCGCACCATTGAATTGAAGGGTAATCAGTTCTATATCCTTGGCAATTCAGCTGATGATCAGTATCTCACCATCGGTATTCCTGAGACAAAGGATGAGAATGGCCAGGTTAACTCTTATCTCGTGGCTAAGTTGGCTTACAAGAAGATCGCTACGGGTCCTACCGGTCCTACCAAGGTGGCTATCGACAATTCCATCATCCACAACGAGGGTATCATGTGGGTTGAGAATGGTTGCCTCCGCGTCGGCTTCCATCATTATGGTGAAACAGGTAAGGGACTCTTCAAGGATGTGAAGTCTGTGAAGCTGAAGAAGAACCAGACCATCACCGTTACCTTTAAGATCAAGGGTGGCGTGACATGGAGTAAGACTCCTAAGTGTGCCTTGATTGATAACAATATCAAGCAAACATGGGAACCAGGTGCATACGATCTTCCTGATGCTGTTGCTGTAGATACCAATGGCGGTGAGACTACCGTTTCACTTACCAATACCACCGGTTCTACACAGACCTTCACGGCAACCTGTCTCGACCTGTCAATTCAGTTGAATGGTTTTGGCGACTACGGTGGCTCAACCGACAACATCGACATTGAGATTGTTTCCTGCACAATTCAATAACTTTAATAGCGCAAACTTATGAAGAATAAAATATTATACGGAATTATGGCCTTTGTCATGGGTATCTTCATGACAGGCTGTAGCGATGATGATTATTCTATCAGCAATACTCCGCTGCTCACCGACGAGTCGGTGACCACAGGTTCTGCTGATGTGACCGTGACATCCGCTACATTCCATGGCACGGTGAAGGGTCTCGAAGAGCAGAATGCCAGTGCCTATGCATTAGGCTTCTACTATGGTAAGAGCGAAGATAACTTGAGTGAGAAGGTGGCAGCTTCGGGTAGTAGTGAATTCCAGGCTACAGTATCCGGTATGCCAGGTGATGTGGTTTACTATCAGGCTTATGTTACCTTGCAGGGTAGGGTAACCTACAAGGGTTCTGTGCAGAGTGCCATCATGACCGATGCCAAGGCTATTACCGGCGAACCGAAGGATTTGACAGCCAACTCTGTTATCCTGACCGGTAAGTTGGAGAAGGCTCCTCAGGAGGCTACCAGTGGTATCGTTATCTCTGGTGTCGAGGGCTCAGAGAAGGTGCGTGCCGGTGTTCGCATCGTTGCAGCTGGCATCAACGACAATTATGAGATTAAGGCAGAGGGTCTGTTGCCTAATACAACTTACCACTATACTGCCTATCTCGACCTCGGCAATGGCACTGTATATGGTGAAGACCGTACCTTCACAACAGCTCCTGCTGATTTCAATCCTGATACTGACCTCGTTGACTTGGGCCTTTCTACCAAGTGGGCTAAGTATAATGTAGGTGCTTCTGATGAGAAGCAGTTGGGTGGTCTCTTCGGATTTGGTGATATGACTGGCTTCCAGACATCTATCAATCTGGAAGATTATGCTTCTGCTGATATCTACAAGACCGACCGTGATGTAGCCAATAAGGTATATGGTTCATGGGTTACCATGCCAACCATCGATGAGTTTGAGGAACTTTTCACAGAGTGTAAAAAAGAATGGGTAGAGGATACCGAGAATCATGTAGCTGGTTACAAGTTTACCGGTCCTAATGGTAACTCTATCTTCTTGCCTGCAGCCGGTACCCGTACTCAGGGCAATGTTTCCGGCGAGGGCTTGAACGGTTACTATCTCTCTGGTTCAATCAATGCCACAGACAACAGATTTGCCATGGCATATAGCTTCGACCAGAATGCTGCACGCCGCACTTCCACTCCTGTTTATCAGGCATTGGCTATCCGTCCTGTGTCTGTAGCGAAGAATGTGAAGTTTGACAAGGCTAAGCTGATTGGTCAGACTTGGGAGATTGACCTCCGCTTGGATGGTTCTCACTATAAGTTTGATGGACCTACCTATTTCTATGGAAATGATGACAGTTGGGCTACTGTCACCAACAACCAGCCTGTAGTAGGCAACAGCTGGTGCTGGGCTGCTGACTATGCAGGTAATAAGTGGGCAGTAGGTGGCTCTGACAAGGATGACTTTGGTGTAAAGAACTGCCAGGGTACTATGACCTTCAATGAGGATGGTACCGTTAAGGTTCATCAGTATGTGGCAGGTGCCGATGGTGCTGAGGGAACATTCCAGGATACCGAGGGTACCTATACCATTGATGAGAAGAACAAGACCGTGAAGTTGAGCATCATGCCATTGATGCCTGCTAACTATATCGGTAATGTGAAGGAGGCTGAGAATGCTGAGCTTCGTATCTTGTCTTTGACTGATGAGACCATGCAGTTGGCTGTTACCCGTGCAAGCGATAATCAGTATTTGAGTATCAACTATGTACCGGGCGAGTTGAAGAATGGCTTTACCGCTAAGCTTACCTGCTATGGTGGTGATGATGATAATACTCCAGATGCCTGGAACTCTGCTACCGTTAATGTATTGGGTGGTGCTGCTGGCTTGAAAACTTACACTGTAACCTTCAATACCCAGTATCCTCGTACCAACGGTAAGGTTTATCTTCTCGAATTGGAGGGTTACTCTGCTGCTTATCCTAAGGCGCTGGTTCGTATCGATGCTATCAAGGCAGATGGTAACGACGTGAAGTTTGATGCCAACAAGTTCTTCTATGGAGACTTGGAAGGCAAGGGCAACTACCGTGTAGAAATGGCCAATATCTGGGGATGCGGTCACAATGACAGTTGGGACGGTTTGAAGGATACTCCATTCCATAAGGAAGGAGGCGAGACAAAGAATGAGACTGCGCTCGCATTCAACCATACCTTCGAGGTAACCTTCACCGTTGTTTCCAACACAAGTGATGGTACCGGTGTCTATACACCAAACCTGGTTACCATCAATCCATCATGGGGTGGTACTTGGGGTTATAACGAGGGTGCTACCATGGAAGTAGTGAACGAAGGTGGTAAGTATTCTATCAAGAACAACCAGTTTGATATCACTTACCAGAGTGGTGATCATGCCGATGGTTCTATCATGACATTCGTCGAGATAGCTGACCTCTATGGCTTCTTCCCAGGCACTCACTCAACTCTTGATGCGTTGTTGCTTGATGGTAAGGCTGTTTCTTACGATCAGTCTAAGGTGATTGATGCCAACGAGAATCCTAAGTATCGTCTGGAGTTGTGGAACTGCTATGGTACTACCAAGAACGCCGGTTGTGCTTTTGGTACACCAGAAGGTGATGTGATGAAGGGCTTGGCTTTCAGCAAGTCTATGGAGACAAAGTTTACTATCCATAGTCTCTTCGCTGTTCCACAGTGGTAATAGTTTGATAAAAAATAATAAGGAGAATCCGATTGTTCTCTGAATATATCGGGTTCTCTTCAAAATAACAAGAATATGAAGAAAGTTAAATATCTATTTATTCTGCTCTTAGCATTTGTCTGTGGCTTGTCTTTATCAGCTTGCTCTAATGATGATGATGACTATGTCGCACCGAATTTTAAAGTGCTCAATTCTGAGTTGGCTTTTGATGGCATCGGTGGCACACAAACCCTGAATGTGAGAGCTGATGCACAGCCTAAGGCATCTGTTATCGAAGGTGCAGACTGGTGCTCTGTAGTTTACAAAGACTTTGCAGGTGGTACCTATAATTTTGATGTGACAGTGGCTGCCTCTGATGAGGATGAGTCCACTACTGCTACTATCCGAGTTATCCAGGGCTATAGCCGCAAGGATGTTACGGTTACACGTGCTAAAAAAGGTGAAGTTGTCACTCCTGATGAACCTACTGCTGATATGAATAAGTCGGCAATGGATATCGCTCAGTTGATGTACCCTGGATGGAACCTCGGTAATACCATGGAAGGCGGTGATTCCAAGAATCTTTGGAAGAATGCCGGTGTCGCAACTGAAACTGCTTGGCAGAACACTAAGACTACTCAGGCATTGATAGATGCAGTGAAAGCTGCAGGTTTCAAGAGTGTTCGTATTCCTTGTGCTTGGGTGATGGGACATATTACGGATGCAGATAAGTGTACGATTGATCCTGCGTGGATGAAGCGAGTGAAGGAAATTGTAGATTATTGCATCGCTGATGGTCTCTATGTCATCATCAACCAGCATTGGGATGGTGGATGGATAGAGCACAATGGGTTGACTGCTAATTCTGATATTGATAAGACTAAGTCGCAACTCACCAAAATCTGGACTCAGATAGCCAACAATTTCAAGGGTTATGATGAACACTTGATTTTTGCCGGTATGAATGAGCCTGGCGTGGGTAGTGGAGATGGTGACATCATTAGTGTGGCTGAAATGACTAACCGCATCGCAGAATACGAGCAGACTTTCATCAATGCAGTTCGTGCTACGGGTGGAAATAATGCCAAGCGAGTATTGATTGTCCAGGGGCCTAATACTAATATCGACAACTTTGTAGCCAACAACTATATGTCAAAGATTACAGATTCTGCTTCCGACCGTCTGATGGTAGAGGTTCACTTCTATGATCCATATAATTTTACCGATATGAGCGAGGACCAGAGTTGGGGTAAGTATTGCCTCTATTGGGGGAAGAATAATACCAATGGTTCAGTAGCAGGACGTACTGCTGATGCCAAGTATAATGAAGATTATGTAGAGGCACAAATGAAGAAGATGAAGACTAACTTCTTTGATAAGGGTTATCCAGTATTGATTGGTGAGTTTGGTGCCAACCAGCGTTTGGCTATTGGTCAGGATCCTGTGCATGATGCATCTGTGAAGGATTACTATAAGGCTGTCGTTACCAGTGCCATCAACAATGGATGTGTGCCAGTAGCTTGGGATACTAATTCAAATTTCCCAAGTATGACCATCTTTAATAGAGCAGGTGCTAATATCAGCAATGCGAATGTGATGGAGAGTATCAATGCTGGAGTTGCTGCTGCTAAGTGGCCTTCTAAATAATATGATGAAACTGCTGTGATTTCTCATCCTGCAGTAAGTATTCTGTTCTTATCCTGCAGAGATTTTTAACCTCACTGGTCAGAAGGTAGGCAAGTCTCATAAGGGTATTGTTATTCAAAATGGCAAGAAATTCGTTCAGAAATAGTTCATAGGTTAGATTGGTATGTATAATGGGCAAAATAGTATCATACTTTTTTGCCCATTTTTCGTAATTTTGCAAACGAAAAATAAAACTTTCGTGAGTTTCTGCTCATGGAGATATGGCAAGTAACAATCTAAACAACGTATAAATGAGGAAAATATTCTTTTTACTGATGATGGCTTTAGCTACTGCTGGCAACATTTCTGCTAAGTCTAACTTTGTGAAAGTGAAGGACGGACATTTTATCCGTGATGGTAAACCTTATTATTATGTAGGAACCAATTTCTGGTATGGTGCTATCCTCGGTTCTGAGGGACAGGGTGGTAATCGTGAACGACTTTGCAAGGAACTTGACGAGATGAAGGAGATGGGTATTGACAATCTCCGCATCCTGGTGGGCTCTGATGGAAAACGGGGAGTGAAGACCAAGGTTGAACCGACGCTGCAGGAAGCTCCGGGCGTTTATAACGATACGATTCTTGCCGGTCTCGACTATCTGCTGATGGAGATGGGCAAGCGCAAGATGGTAGCCGTGCTCTACCTGAACAACTCCTGGGAATGGAGTGGAGGTTATGGCTATTATCTGGAGCAGGCTGGTTTTGGTAAGGCTCCGCTTCCTAGTATCGACGGCTATTCTGCTTTTATGAACTTCGTTGCCAAATATGCATCCTGCGAAAAGGCGCATCAGCTATTCTATGATTATGTGAAATTCATACTTACGAGAACCAACAGATATACAAAGAAGAAGTACAAAGATGACCCAGCCATTATGTCATGGCAGATTGGCAACGAGCCGAGGGCTTTCAGCAAGGAAGCCTTGCCTGACTTTGAAAAATGGCTGGCTAAGGCGAGCAAGTTAATCCGTTCACTCGATAGAAACCATCTGATATCTATCGGTAGCGAAGGCAAATGGGGATGTGAAGGTGAACTGAACTGCTGGGAGCGAATCTGTGCCGACAAGAATGTGGATTATTGCAACATTCATCTTTGGCCATACAACTGGAGTTGGGCGAGAAAAGACCATTTGCTGGAAGATTTGGGAATCTCCTGCCAGAATACCAAGGAGTATATTGATGAACATCTTGAGGTATGCGGACGTATCAGGAAACCATTGGTGATGGAGGAGTTTGGCTATCCTCGTGATGGCTTCTCTTTCTCAACTTCTTCTACAACAGAAGCACGCGATGGTTATTACAAGTATGTGTTCAGTCTTGTTGGCGACAATGCGGCATCCGGCGGTTACTTTGCCGGTTGCAACTTCTGGGGATGGGGCGGCTTTGCCAATCCTAAGCACGAGCAGTGGCAGGTGGGTGATGACTACACCGGTGATCCTGCTCAGGAAGCACAAGGATTGAACTCCGTTTTTTCTACCGATAAATCTACATTGGATGTAGTGAAGACGCAGGTGGACAGAATGAAGAATATTGGTAAGTAACGAGAATGGGGAAATTGATTGTTGTTTTAGGAGGGTGTGCCATCAGTTCATGGTACACCCTCTTATTGGTATGCTCGGCATGGGCTTATCTAATCTGAAAGAAGCCGGCGGCAAACATCTGACCTAATGCACAGAAACTTCATATAAGGCATTTGATCATGGATGAGATTGCCAAACAAATCAAAGTCCTATGTAATAACAGACGCGTCCCGACGCAGCATCCGATACGTTGCGATGTAATTTCAGATGCGTCCTGGTCCGAATCAAGTAAGCCTCTTTTGAAGTTCAGGTGAGCCTTACTTAAACATTACGTAAGCCTCACTTGAAATGAATGAACCAAAGGATATTGGTTATAAAAATAGTATAAAAGCAGTGTGTTTATGCATCTTTTTATACTTTGATAAAATAGTATCATTATTAGATAGAAAAGTATCATTAAATTTACTACTTTTGTTGTATCTTTGCATCAACAAAAACCAATTAAAGTATGATTCTAAAAACAATATTTAAACCTATTTAAACTTACAAAAAGCTTATGAAAAAGTTATTTACTCTCGTGTGCGGCGTATTGTTCGCTATGTTTGCTAACGCAGCTACTCTTGATATTGGAGAGCCAAGCAACAATGTAAAGGATGGTGAAACTGTTTGGTATGATGCAGCGACCAAGGTTATTACGTTCCACGAAAATTGGAGCTATCGCCCAGGATGGTGGCTTGGCAGTAAGGATTGCTCTGATTACGATGATTTCGTATTAGAGATTGAAAATTCCGATAAGGTTAATGTTCAGGTTGTTGTAGAATATGATGCCAAAGGTGATGATGGTAAAGCAATTTGCTCAACTGCAATGGGTACCGACAATAAGATTACTGTTCCACTGAATGCTGATCATAAGAACGTTGTTCGCCAGATTTATTTGCAGTGTGCAGATGGTGCTCCTAAGACAGTCACTTTCAAGAGTGCTTATTTCCAAAATGCAGTTAAGCTGACTGAGGTTGAGTTGACATTGGTTGAAGGTCATACAATTTTGGCTTCAGAATTTGATAAATATGCTGATGATACAAAGGTGAAACTCAGTTTCGAGAATACAACAGATCCTTATGATTCTCGCAATGGTTGGGGAATTGGCGGATTTGCCAATTCAGATAATTGGAGTCCTACCTATGAGTTGAAAGCAGCTGATGGTAAGAATTTTGATGTCTTTGTTACTGTTGGTGATTTCAAGAAAGCTGCCAAGAATGGTACAGATGCTTATGTTGATGGCCAATATCATAAGGGTGGTGTAACTTTCAACATCTATAATGGCTGCAAGATAGCTCACGCTTATATTTTATTAGAGGACAATACTTCAACTAATATATCAAATGCGCTTGTAGCCCCAGCTGCTAAGAATGCTAAGGTTTATAACCTCGCTGGTCAGCAGGTTAATGCATCTTATAAGGGTGTAGTAATCCAGAATGGTAAAAAGTATGTTCAGAAATAGTATAGAGTTATATTTTTAGTTTTGTTGATAAAAAAAGAGAGGGTATGTGAATGCCCTCTCTTTTAAGTTTTATCCGTTTCGAACATTGATTAATGTTCCAGATATAGTCCGTTTAGCTTTTCTAGGAAAACACAAACTTCATCATTTATCATTTCCATGAAACCATGAGTCTTCTTGTTCGATACACCAGGATATGGCGTATAGTAGTGCTCCTCAATCGGTTCTCCCTGGTTTCTGCCAAACATCAGGTAAGCAATATGATGCTGCTTGAGTTCTGTAAGTAATGTCTCTGAAAAGATACTGGAATCACCGATAGATTCTACTCCAGTTGTCAGTCCGAAGGCATTGTTATGATCTTGAGCAAAAGGCAGAGCCTGCTTCACAATCTCCTTGATGCTCTTCTGGTAGAGTGGGAGGTCGATGGCATTTTTGCTTTGCAGATATGTCACGTTGATCACATCAATCTTGTTGTCCGGATAGCGATCCATCAGATTCTTACCTGGCTGGTAGGTTTCAGAATAACTATAAACTACATTCGTTACATCCTCGTCATCCAAGAGGTCCTGTATCTTCTTGTAAAGACTGATATAATCGTCTTTGCTGAGTTCACAATACCATGTCTTACCGTCCACAGGAAGAAGATTGAGTACTACAGGCGCTTTGATACCATAACCATCTTGCAGTGTATCGAGATATTTGGCAACCTGTTTGGTATATTCTTCCAGCGTATCATCATTGCCGTTATAATCAGGCATTGTCCAGTTCATGATGAGTAAGCCTCCCTTACGGAAGTGTTTCAGCACATCTTCCCTGATAGCCTTGAACGGAACGCCGTCTATATTCTGTGATTTTCCATTCTCAATGCCTGCCAACTCATATCCATTTGCTGCCGGTCTGTAACCGCAGAGAGTTTTCAAGTCGCATCGGTCGCTGTCACATTGCCAGCGGTTCCAGCCTATTCCAGTTAAGGTACCATACATCTGTCCTATCAGCGTACCTTTGTTGGCATACGCCTTGATGTTGGTTTTCAGATTCTCTGTGCGGGTAGTGAGACCGCTCATGGCAATCTCGTCATACGATTTCTTTTTCTTCTCACCGCATGAAGAGAAAGCCAGGAGGGCCGCGAACATCAATATAATATATTTGATTCTCATAATCTGTTATTCATTATAAGCCTTTTTCATTGCTTCCACTACTGTAGGGAGTGTCCACTGGGGAACACTTCTGTCTGTACCGTCGAAGATACTCATCCAGTAGAAGGTCGCTACTCCGTATGTCTTTGCCTGTTTCACGATGTCGGCAGCCTGGTCGGCAGCAGCCTGAATCTCGCTGGCAGAACTGTTTTTGCTGACGTTCTTGCTTCCGTGAGTACCATATTCACCTATGATACAAGGAATGCCTTTGCTGATGAACTTGTTGTTCAGACGGGTGAACATATCCTTGATTTCATTGCTGCAGGAAGCATCCCATTTGCCTTTCTGTGCAAACCAATCCCAAGGAGCATAGGTGTGAACTTCTACTGCTATATGACCATCCACCTTGTCGGTAGGGATAATGAGGTTGCTTAATACTTCATCACCGCATGCTGCAGCATAAGTGTTGACGATGAGGTTGCGGGTCTCATTGTTGCCACCGGTAGCACGCACAGCATTCACAAAACTCTGTGCATAACCGTTCAAACCTTTGTAGCTGCTTGTATTCTTTGGCGCATTCCAAGTGTTGTCGGCATCGAGCATCTCGTTGTAGCCTTCGAATACCAGGTGCTGGTCGTAGTTCTTGAAACGGGTGGCAATTTGAGTCCAGAGACTCTCGAATTTCTCTTTGTTCTCTTTATAGTTAGCTTCATCAGCCTTGATCCAGTGCTTCACGTTCTCATCGTCAGCGCCAGTATCATGGTGAACATTGAGGATGCAGTACATTCCGTTATCGATGACATAATCTACGATTTCCTGTATTCTGTTCATCCAAGCCTCATCTACCGTTCCGTCTGCCTTCATGTGCTGGAACCAGGTTACAGGGATGCGGACAGAATTAAAACCGTTCTTCTTCAGAAAATCTACCATCGGTTTGGTTGTCGGCTCCTGTCCCCAAGCTTTCTCGAAATCAGTAACCGAGTTGCTGTTCATGTTCATCCACATGGCAACCGCATCTGTACAGTTGCCGAAGTTGGTACCGATACCCATATTCTTCACTGCATCCACTGCGCTTTCCTCTACATAGTTAGCGTTCAGGTTTACCTGGTCACGGGTAATCACGTTCTTGCTGCTCATAGCTGCCTTCCACCAGTCGTTGGATGGCATATTGCTTCCATACCAAGGCATGAAGAAGCTCCATTTTGCACCAGCGTTCCAAGCCTCATCAATATCGGCTGTAGCTGCGTTGCTGTTGGCATCCGTACCGCACTCAGCCAGGGCTATCAATTTGCCAGGATAGCGTGCCTGAATCTCCTTGAATTCCTGTGCCTGCTTGGTAGCATCATACCCATAGAGGTCGCGACCGATGATATCTACATACTTATCGCCAGGATACCAATCGGCATCATTATTATAGGTATTGGCATCACCATTGTAATTCTGTGTAGTCCAAGCCCAAATCAGGTTGTGGATGCCTTTAGTCTGGAAGTAATTGAACATGGTCTGCCAAAGCTTCTTGTAGGTTTCAGCACCATCATATCCCCACCAGAACCAGGATTTGCCCCAGTTGGTACCAGATTTCAGACAGGCATTACCGGCAGCCTCATGGAAAGGACGCCAAACAGCAACAACGCCTGCATCTTGCAACTTCTGCAAAACTTCCACGACCTTATCCATTTCCTGATAGAACCATTTGTTCTCCCAAGAACCTGCCGTCAATACATTGGCTGCCTTGAAGGTGGTTTCGGATGGGGTGCAGGTCACACCGCTACCGTCTGTTCCCGGAACTGTGCTTTCAGTCTTAGGTACATTAAAATGCCACATCAGTGATACCAATCCACCCAGGTCTGCCCAGTTGGTGACAGGGGTGATGTCGTTATAGTTGATCCATCCGTTGGAACCCTGCTTAGGAACATAGATATGGATGAAATCATAGCAGTTCATGGCTGGATATTTGCCTGTTGCTTTATAAATCTTATCTGCTTCCTGGGTGTTCCAGTTAACGTTGGCGATGACCGAAGATATGGTCTTGCTGCCGTAATTCAGCTGCAGATACTTGTAGAGTCGCTTGGTCTTGTCAGTAGCTGAAGGGTCAGCGAGATTCACATCGCCCACTTCGCTTTCGTGATAGATAGAGAAGGAGATGTTGTTGATATCGTTGATGTCGTAGATCTCGAAAGCACCGAAGTCTTCCATTCCCGTCATCACGAATCCCACTTTACCGTCTGCTGTATGAGTGATTTTAGAAACAGGAGTCTGTCCGTCTGCTGTCAGATCCCAGACTTGCGATGTTCCGTTTCTCATGTTGATGGTCAACTTGTCCCCCTTAGTCTGTGCCAAGGCAGTGAATGAAATCATTACTGCCAGGAGTGAGAGTAATATTTTTTTCATTGTCTTGCTACTTTGATGGATTTGTTATTGATTTTGATAATATATACGCCGTGGGTCAGTTCATCCAGTGGGATGATGGTCTTGTCGCCGGCGAGAATAGGAGAGAGGCTTACTGCCTTTCCGTCGAGAGCGAAGGCGCTCACCTTGTTGTGGGTTCCATCCACGATGATGCGGTCACCTTCGAAGGCAAACTTACTGTTGGTTTCAATTTGCTGGATGCCCGTGGTGGTACCGTAGGTGAAGGTAGAAACCTTCCACAATTCATAACTGGCGGTAGTGGCAGTGGAAGTCACAGTCATCTTGTCATTTCCGAAGGTTACTTCTGGTAGAGTGCTTAGTGCAAACTCTATCTTGCTACCATCGTTGAATGATACGAACAGCGACTTGCCGTCTGCAGCTTTGGCTGAGATGAAACTCAGAGCTATCAGTAAGGATAATGCTATTTTCTTCATATCGGGTTAATGTTTGGGTTTTAATTAAAAATGTGGCGCAGTTGATATAACTACGCCACAAATTTACAAATTATATTTCACATAAATGCGTCTTTTATGTTAAATATATCTATCTTATGGGAGGATGGCAATCTTGGTTACATTCTTCAGGTCGCCCTGGAGGATGAAGGCTGTATCACTCCAACCGTCAGAGATACTGTTTACTGCTTCCATCATGGCTGCATCGAATACCTTCACAAGGCAGCTCTGGTCACCATTCCAGTCGGCAGGAGTATCAATACCGCCCCAGTTGGCGTTGTTGATCTGAACCTGACCGGTAGCTCCTGCTTCCTTATAGAAGAGCATCTTGGAACCTACCTTGACACCCATCTTGATGAGGTCAGCCTTCATGATGCGGAAACGACCGCTGTCATCCCATGTAAAGTTATATGGATACTTGATGGCGCTGTTGTCCATGTTGGTTGTGATAGTAGCGATATCCTTTTCTGCAGGAACCACCTTGAACTCAGGACCTTCAATCTTGTTGCCGTCTGGGTCTTCCATCATAATCTTGTAGGTACCAACTTCTGCATTAGCAGGAACCTGGCATACAATCTCTGTATTGGTACGAGAAGTATAGCGGTTTACCTTGTAAGAACCGATATAGAGGTTCTGGATGTTCTGGAAGTTCTTACCTGTGATGGTAATTTTTGAACCTGCGATAGCCTCGCCTGGTGTTACGGATGCAATTGCTGGATCTGTAGCAGCCTTGATACTCAATTGACCATCGATGTTGATAGTGGTACCATTCTTCAGGTTGAGTTTGAAGCCTGAACCGACGCAGGCTGCAGGAACGGTCACTGCGATGGCATTGGCGGTACCCTTGAAGTCGGTTACGGTCTGCTCTACATCGCCAGGGAATGTGACGCTCTTCACAAGGTCGAGATCTGTACCCTTGATGATGGTTCTCTCACCAGCAGTGATGGTTGCAGGAGTACAAGCGGTAACGGTTGGCTTAACCAATGTATAGGCTACTGTAACGGTCTTGCCATTTTCAAGACTCAAAGTAATGTCACCTTCCTGTGCATCCTCAGGTACAGTGGAGGTAACCTTTGTTGTCTCTACCTTGTTAAGCTTAGATTCCTTGGCATTAGGGAATGCGATACCGGTAATCAGATCCATATCCTTACCGCTGATAGTAATCTCTTCACCATTCTTGATAGGGGAAGGAGTTGCAACGAGCTGGCTAGGAACTACGGTTGTAATCTCACCGAAAGAAATTCTTATACCGCTTTTTGTTACGGCTGTAATTTCACCGTCTGCTACCTTTGAAGAGATAACGAAGGTAATCTCAGAAGCTGTTTGTGACTTGAAGTCAGCTGCTTCTACGGTTGCACCATTCAACTCAATACTTGCAATCTGGTCAAGTGAAGTACCTCTGAGAACCTCTGTTTCACCAGCCTTGATGAGAGACTTACCGATAGCATTGTTTGCATCGATTTCAGGAGCATTGATACTTAAAGCACCTTCAGAATACATATAGTTGTTTCCATCGCTAATCTGGAATCTGCCTTCTCCTGCTTCTGCTGGGATAACCAACTGAATCTGATAGCGTGTCTGAGATTTAAAACTCTCGGCATCCATAGTGTAACCATTGGCAAAAATGACAGATGTAATGTTGTTGAGGTAATCGCCTTCGAGGGTGAGGACGTCTCCAACGCTACCAATCAGATTTTCCTTGTTTTCACCTACGTAGAAACCTGTGAATTTCAAATTCTCAATGTATGTGATAGGGGTAAGTGTCTTGATTTCACCATTCTTGGCGGTCTTCAATGTAACAATACCTGGTTCACATTTTTCTGCAGGAACTTCAATATTGATTTCTGAGTTCTTTCCTGATGCAACAACATTAATGCTGGTAATAGCTTCTGCACCAGGAAGATCTATTTCTGTAATCTGGTCAAGATTGGCTCCCTTGAAAGTAAGGACACCCCCACGAAGTACTGGGTTTGGACCGTATGATAATACAGATATTTCATTGCCATACTGGTCGGTGTTCAAGTCGTCACGATCGCATGATGTGAACGCAAATGTACTGCATATAAGTAGCAGAACCAACCAGAGGAAAGATTTATTATGTCTTTTCATAATGATTGACGTTTATTGTTTTTATTTGTTTTGCTGTGCTGGCAGTTGGATAACTGCCAGCTAGTCAGCAAATTTTTATTCATTGATAGGGCAAACACGAATGTTATCAATACAAATTGTTGGTGAGCATTCTACAGTAGCCTCTTTGTATGGTCCTGTATAGAGGAACATGGTCATACCTGTGAGATTCTCAAACTTCAAACCACCCAATTTGTTTCCATATCTGTCGTATGCAAATTCTGATAATGGAATAGAAACAGTCTGCCAGTTTCCAGAAGTGCTGAATGTGTTGTTTGTTGCTCCATACCATGGAGTCCAAAGTGCACGTGGGAGCTTGTCATCTGCAAGATAGCTGTTGTTGGCCGTTGAGAATGTTACCTGATCGTTACCGGTAAAATATACCTGTAATGACAAGCCCGTCCAATCATTAGGAATGTTAACCTCAAACTTCACTTGCATGTTGTCAACATCATCCCATTTCATCAGCGAGTTCAACTCAGGATAACCTGCAGCTGGCTCTGGCCAGTAGTTGAATGAGTATTCATCTTCAGCCCATGAATCGAAATTAACGTTCTTGCCTCCAAAGTAGTAGTAATTTCCGTCAAGAGGCAGAACTCCTTCAACATCATTCCTAATACGGTTACCATTTTGAATTCCATCACGCCAGCCATGACCTATTGCTATTGCGTCATCTCCGTCATTATCCCAGTCGAAGAGTATGCAGCGGTCGTCACGGAAATAGAACTTAGACTTGCCTTTTCCATACATGCTTTCTACTGTGATGAAACCTCTCTGTGCACCTTCTGGTACTACAAATGTAACGGCACTCTTGGAAATGCTCTTGAAATCTGTAACATCTACGTTGCCTGGGAATGTGATTTTAAGATGAGCATTCTCGTAATCCAACAGGTAATCGCCTTTCAGGGTTACAGTTTCGCCATCTTTTGCAAACTCATTACTCAATGATGTTACCACTGGCTCTGGTACAAGCGTCTTGAAGTCATATTCTGTACACTCACCATCCTTGTTATACATGTAAATCTTATTGGTAGGATTGTCGGTAAGAGTCTTTGGTACATCTACAATCAAGGTATGGTCTGTAATCATACTTGTGTTCAAAATAGCCTGCTGATCGTTGAAGAGCATTTTGGTTACACTTCTCAAATTATTACCGACCAGGCAGATACTTGTACCCATGTATGCTCCTGTTAACATGGAATCTTTCTTGGTTACGTCGCACAGGCGAACGTAATCAATAGAAGGAGTTCCACCAGCTATTTCATATTTATCAGGCTCATCCACACAACTTGTGATACTGAGACCTGTAAAAGCTGTAGCTCCAAGAAGCATGATACTTAATATTTTATTATTTAGCTTCATAATTGTTCAATTTTTGAGGTTTCTTATATTAATAAGTAAACTGAGAAATGTCAACATGTTGTGGCGCCTCAAGCAAATGAGGGTTCATGGTTGCATCTTCTGTAGGGAATGGCATGGTGAAACTGCTCACCTGAACGTTCTGATGCTTACCCGGATTATCGTTGTATCTAACATCGTCATTCAAGTTCCAAGGACCATCATATTTACCTTCGTTATACCATGTTTCATAGAGCTTATTCAGACCATAATATTCATTTCTCTTCTGTGCATTCAATTCTGCAATCGTTGCATCAGGATCGAAGTAGAATCTGCGTACGAAATCATACCAGCGGTCACCCTCAAGTGCTAACTCCAATCTGCGCTCTTTCCATACATCTTCGAAACTGATAGATGTAGGGCGTTCGTATGTTGATACCGCACGGTTGCGAACCTTGTAGAACGCCTCAATGGCCGATGCGTCAGTTGTTGAGCCAGCATTACCTATCTTAGCTTCTGCATAGATGAGATAAACATCTGCAAGTCGCAATAGCTGAGTATAGTTACCATAAGCCATCACATCGAAATCACAGCCGATATACAAGTTATGGTCAGCTTTGTCACCAACAAGATGTTTTGCACATTGTGCTCCTGTTGGAGTCTGGAGTTCACCATTGCCTTGATGCTTCTCATAACCTTTATATACATGCTTCAAGAAGTCGAAACCACCGCAGTCTGTGTAGAAATAATCATATTTGTCGCCAGCCATGATCATAGTTGCCTTACGGCGCATATCGGTGTTGTTTCTGGTCTGGCTTGCTGGATTGTCTCCGAAAGCCTCTATCAAGTCTATAGATGGACCGGTCCATCCTCCCCAGTTATTTCCGGTTTCATCGAAACCAGAAATGGCGAGGTCACTTTGAAGTGTGTTCTGAGATGTCCAAGGGTCACGTGTGGCACGCCAGTGCCAAGCGATGAGTGATTCTGGACCTTTGTATGCGCTATAGAACATTGCAGGGAATTTAGCAGCTGGTTCCAGACTTCTTCCACTGTTGTCAATCACGTCTTTTGCATATTTTGCAGCGTTGTCAAGATCTTCCTGGTTGCGCTGGTGATTGGTGGTCTTGATGTATGCCACACTTCCCTGTTCGTAAGTTGTTGATGCAGGATCGAAACCAGACTTTGTCAGGTAAACCTTGGCAAGCAAGCCTTCTGCGCAGTATTTATCAATACGTCCAAGACCTGTAGGATCCTTTTCTGGTAACAGTTCAATGGCTTTATTCAAGGTCATGATGATGTAATCATATACATCCTCAATGTTAGCCTTATACTGGTCATTGTATGTACCAGCACCGATAATATCTGTGTTGTTATGTATGATTGGCACAGCACCGAAAGTGCGTACAAGGTAGAAGTATGCCATAGCTTTCCATGTCAGGCATTCTCCCATACATGCGTTCTTGACACTTGCACTGGCACTTGCACCTTTAAGCTTATCATAAATCGTGTTGGCGTAGGCATTGACTGTCCAAAGTGAATAAGACATATCTTTCAGGTTGGCATTGTTGGCAGATACACTACAATTCCAGTATTGGGTATTCTCATCACCATACCAGTAATAGTTTCCTGACATAACTTCACCAACTTTGAAGAAACCTCTTTGGAAATCATACCATGGCATACTGTACAGAGAATTGGCACCTTGATAGCACTCTGTATCACCATTATAGAACGTGTCTGCATTGTAGTTGGAGTTGTCTGGCTGATCCAGGAAGTCTCCGCAAGAAGACAAGCTGAGGCCCAAGACGAATGCGCAAACGGCCGTTTTATATATATTGTATTTTTTCATAATTGTTTATTCTTTTGTTATTTAATTAGAAAGCAAGGTTGATACCGAAAGAATATACCGTTGGCGAAGGATAACGTCCGTTATCTACACCGAAGCTGTATCCCTGTGAATCGGATGTACTTGCACCTACTTCTGGATCATAACCGTCGTAACCGGTAATAGTGAAGAGGTTCTGTATATTTGCATATACTCTCAGGCTCTCAATATGAAGGAATCTTGCATACTTTTTAGGCAATGTATAACCTAAAGTAATATTCTTCATTCTCAAGTATGATCCATCTTCAACATATCTGTCACTGATGACGGTAGAGTTTCCTGCTGGGTCACCGATAGCAAGACGTGGAATATTGGTTCCGGCATTTACTACATAGATATTGTCTACGTCATCATACCAGTTGTATACGGTATTGGCGTTGTTGCCTTTATAACCATTCGTGTAGTCCTTGTTCGGATCAATTGGTGCCAATACGGCATGATTCTTGACACTTGCACTCTGGTTTACCCAAGCGTTGTTCATCCTGCTCATGCTGATATTCAGGTAGTTCATAACCTTGTTTCCAACAGAACCGCTGACGAACAATGTCAGGTCGAAGTCCTTGTAGCGGAAAGTATTGGTCCAACCGAATGTGTATTTTGGCTGTGGATTACCGATGTAAGTCTTGTCGTAATCGTCGATAACTCCATCCGGCTTTCCGTCAGGACCCGAAATATCCTTAAACTTGATATCGCCTGGCCATACGGTTGTTCCCTTATTCAGGGCTCCTTCCTTGTAGCTCTTAGGCTTAGGAGAGTTTTTTATATCTTCAAAATCCTTGTATACGCCATCTGTCTGATATCCCCAGAATTGATAGAGAGGTTTGCCGATGTTACTTACACAGACAACGTCGTTCCACTGGCCATAGCCAATAATGTTGGCATTGGTTGTGCCGCTAAGACCTACCAGTTTGTTCTTGTTCCAAGAAATGTTGAACTCTGTATCCCAAGAGAAGTTCTTGTTAGAAATAGGATGAGCGTTTACTGCCAACTCGAAACCGGTGTTCTTGATCTTACCGTAGTTACCCCAAGGTGCATTAAGACGTGAAGAACCATTGCCTTGAGTACCCATATATGAAGGCAACTGTAAAGGCATCAGCATATCGTTGGAAACCTTGTTGTACCAGTCGAGAGTGAAACCAATCTTGTCATTGAAAAGTCCAAGGTCGAGACCGATGTTGGTCTGCTCCTGAGTTTCCCACTTGATAGAGGTGTTCGGAATATTGGTAGGACGGTACGCAACGCTTGTTTGACCAACAAGGAACTTAGTTACGGTAGAACCCCATTTATAAGGACCAATATTAGCATTACCAGTCTGTCCCCAACCTGCACGAAGCTTACCGTTGCTCAACCATTTACCTGCGATGTTCTGGATAAACTTCTCGTTAGAGAAACGCCAGCTTGCAGCGAAAGAGTGAAATGAAGCCCAACGGTTTTCTGGACCGAAGTTAGAACTTCCGTCACGACGGAATGTATATGTTGCTAAGTAACGGTCATCGTAGTTGTATGTCTCACGTGTAAAGAATGATGACATTGTTGTAACACCGAATCCTGACTTGATGCTTGGGGTGCTGGAACCCAATGATGGCAAATGAATTGTATTGTTTGGCAAATTAGAATTTGACTGATAGGTGTAGTCCCAGTCACTGCGCCAAGCTTCCTGACCCAGCATGGCTGTGAAAGAATGCTTTTTGATACTTCCATTATAAGTAATGTAGTTCTTAAACTGCCAATACTTGCTTGTATTCTTTTGCCAACTTGCTGAGTTCGTATCCTGGTTCCAGTTTCCTAAGTGCATTGTAGGTGTGAATACCTCTGCATCACTCCATGACAAGTCGTAACCCAACTCTGTATGCCAGGTGAGGTTCTTTATAGGAGTAATGTCTGCAAAAATGTTACCGGTCAGCTTGTTACGCTTCATGGTGATATCCTTGCTCAATGCCTGTGCAATAGGGTTTGGTGAAGACCAACCGTCACGTACTACAGATGTGTAGTTTCCGTCAACATCGTAGATGGCAATGTCTGGTGGTGTGGTCAATGCGTATGTGATAACACCCTCTGTTCCATCTGCATGGAGCAGGCGCTCTTTAGTTCTTGTGTATGTAGTATTCATACCTATCTTGAACCATTTCTTCAGCTGGGCATCCAGATTGGCACGTACGTTCAAACGGTTAAAGTTTGAACCGATGATAGTACCATCCTGATCCATCATACCGCCGCTTACGTAGTACTTAACCTTGTCTGTACCACCTTGCGCAGCTACCTGATGCTGGTGCTGGAAAGCTGTGCGGAATACAGCATCCTGCCAGTTGGTTCCTCGGCCTAAGATAGATGGGTCTGAAAAATCAGTACGTGCCTGATCCTGAGATATCCATCCGTTGCTTACAAAATCGTTGTAATATTCAGAGAATTCACGAAGGTTCAGAATGTCAATACGCTTACCCTGGTATTGCCATGCAGCCATACCATCGTATGTAAATTTTGCTTCTCCAGTCTTACCGCGTTTAGTTGTGATAAGTACAACACCGTTTGCACCCTGAGCACCATAGATTGCTGTAGCAGAGGCATCCTTCAAAATTTCCATGCTGACGATATCGGCAGGGTTGATGGTTGACATTGGTGATACGGTAGAAACTGAACCATTTCCTAAGGCATCTCCCAAACCTAATGAACCGCCGCTTGAACCGCCACCCTGGAAGATGACACCATCAATGACATAAAGAGGTTCTGCACCGGCATTGATAGTTGACTGTCCACGTACTCGGATAGAGGTTGATGAACCAGGTGCACCTGAAGTCGCTACAGATGTAACACCGGCAACGCGACCTTGGAAACTCTGGTCTAAGTTTGTGATAATAGAACCTTTAATCTGGTCTTCTCCCATGGAAACTGATGCTCCAGAGATATCGCTCTTTTTCATGGTACCATAACCTACAACAACCACTTCGTCAAGACTGTTGTTGTCTTCTGCTAAGGTAATGTCATACTTGCTCTGGCCTCCTACTTTGAAAGTTTTGGTAACATAGCCTACGTAGGTTACTTCTACAGTCTGTCCAGCAGCTACGTTGAGGATGTAGTTACCGTCCATATCGGTAACAGTTGCATTACTTGTACCTTTTACTTTTACTGTGGCACCAATAATAGGTCCCATAGCGTCTGTCACGCTACCAGTGATTTTTTTAGTTTGTTGAACAGCTTGATTGTTGACAATCTGAGCTGCGTAAGTTTGCTGGGGAGAGATTCCTAGGATACCCAGGGCTGCTATACCAGCAAGCAACTTTTCTCTACTTTTTGAATTCATACAATTTATGTTAGTTCGTTTAAAAACTCTTTGACTTCCTTTTTGAGGGAAAGTACAAAATTGAATTGTCTCTTTTTTCCTGCTTTATGTTTGATAGAGTAGGATGGCAAGAGACCAGCTTTAGGTCGTTCTACTTATACTCATCGTTATGATTATTTTTGTTTGTATATTTATTTGTTTTAAATTCTTAAATTAGGTTGATTTCATTAACCGCTGCAAAATTACATGTTTTTTTTAGAAATAAGTTGTTGTTTTTTGCTAATTGCTGATACTTTTCTGCTTAATTATAAAAAACGTGTAATTTTGGACTATAAAAGTTAATATTTAGTGTTTTTTTACGACTTATTACAGTTTGATTGATTTAGGTTAAGAATATGGTAATATTCCTTATTTTTTATATTAGGTTCGTGTACATTATTAATAGGGTTAATAAGTGTCTTCTTTTAGTTAACACAACTTCTGTTTTTCAAGAAAAGTCATATTATCTCTGATATTTGTTTGATTTTGCTTAAAAAATGCTCGAAGAATGTTTACTTTAGTGTTATTTTTAGTTTGACAATCGGTAAATATTTTGTTTTGGAAATTTCAATGTCAAATTTGAACTCTCCTTAATAGGTTGCTGGTTTTTCTTAATGACTTTTGGGGGGCAAATGACTTGTTTAGGCGTGCTAAATATACCGTTTATAGGTTATCAATATCGCTTTTTCTTTGATTTGCAAAGAAAGTGTAAGCATTTAGCAAAATAAGGCAAGTCGAATTGAAATTTTAATGCTAATTTTGCAACCGTAAATCAAAACTGACAACTAACATGTTTAATTTGGCGTTTTATCGCTATATAAAAACCATTTAATAATATGAAGGATTTTAGGTTAATAATTATAGGGGTTCTTCTCTGTGTGTTGGGCTCTTTGAGCATCAGTGCACAGATTAGAGGAACCAATATCGTAGTCTCGGTAACACCTGATCATCAAGATTGGAATTACAAGGTGGGCGAGAAGGCTTCCTTTGTGGTGAATGTTCGGAAATCTGGTACTTTACTGAATCAGGTAAAAGTTGATTATGAGGCAGGTCCTGTGATGTATCCTGAGACGAAGAAGACTTTGGTTCTGAAAGATGGAACGATGAAATGGAGTGGTGAAATGAAGACTCCTGGTTTCTACCGACTCAAAGTGGTGGCTCATGTGGATGGAAAGGATTATGAGGGACTTTGTACAGCTGCATTTTCTCCAGAAAAAATAAAGCCCTTTGCTCAAGAACCAAAAGATTTTGATGATTTTTGGAAGAAAGCTCTTGATGAGGCTCGACAAATTGACTTGAATCCAACGAAGGTGTTGCTTCCTGAAAGATGTACCAAGGATGTGAATGTTTACGAGGTAAGCTATCATAATAACCGCTGGGAATCCAAGATGTATGGCATCTTGAGCATTCCTGTAAAACCAGGAAAATATCCTGCTTTGCTGAGAGTTCCCGGTGCTGGTGTGCGTCCTTATAGTGGGGATACTTATACTGCTCCAGGCAAGTGTATTGTTTTGGAAATCGGTATTCACGGAGTTCCGGTTACTATGGAGCAGAAGGTATATGATGATCTTGCCAATGCTGCATTGAACGGTTATTGGGATACGAATCTTGAAAATCCAGACCGTAATGCCTACAAAAGAGTTGTAACTGGAGCTGTGAGAGGCGTGGATATGATAGCATCTCTTGATGAATGGGATGGAAAAACCGTGGGTGTAACTGGTTCTTCACAGGGAGGATTCCTCTCTTTGGCTGTGGCTGCACTGGATAAACGAGTTACTTTCCTGGCTGCTGTTCATGATGCCATGTGTGACTATGAAGCAGAACTCCATGGTGTAGCAGGAGGTTGGCCTCACTATTTCTATCACGCAAAGATGAATGCCATTACCAAGGCACGTCTGGAAGGTGCCCGCTATTATGATGGTGTCAATTTCGCCCGACGTATTACAGTTCCTGGATGGTATAGTTTCGGCTATAATGATGAAGTTGTTCCGCCAACATCAGCCTATGGACTCTATAATACCATCAAGGCACCTAAGATTTTGAGTTTATATCAAATGACAGGTCATTTCTGGTATCAGGAACAATGGGATGAGTGGCTGGAATTTCTTACTAATCATCTTTTGGGTAAGTAGTATGAACGATTTCTTTGTTACTAAATTACAAGATATTTCCAAATTGAATATTTACTAAACTACGAGATATAAAAACATGAAAATTAAAAGAATGTTGATGGGAGCAGTTTGTTGCCTTGCTTTTGAAGGCGCTTTTGCGCAGTCTCCTGACAATAGCGCTTCAAAGCAGGGCAATGCAACTTGCAGCCCCGGTTGTGCTTCGGTTTCAACTCAAAAGTGTGGTAGTTCATCTGCCAGGCAACTTTTGGATCGCTTGAGATTGTTACAAGATCAGGGTATCATGGTTGGTCATCAGGATGATCCTGTCTATGGTACTACTTGGAAATGGGACGAGGGTAAGAGTGATGTACTTCTCACTACAGGTGATTATCCGGCAGTAATGGGATTTGACCTTGGTAAATTAGAACTGGATAGCAAAGAAAACTTGGATGGCGTGCCTTTTGAGAGAATGCGTCAGGAAATCATTGCTCAATTCAATCGCGGAGGTATTATCACTTTGAGTTGGCATCCATGGAATCCTGCAACAGGCGAAAATGCTTGGGATCCGAAGGGTGATGCGGTGAATGCAGTACTCGAAGGTGGCGCTCAACAGAAGAAATTCGAATCTTGGCTGAAGAAAGTGGCTGATTTTATCAATTCTCTCCAGACCTGTTGCGGAAAGAAAGTTCCTGTGATTTTCCGTCCATGGCATGAGATGAATGGCGGCTGGTTCTGGTGGGGTGCCAACAGTTGTACTCCAGAACAATACAAGATGCTTTACATCAAGACCTATGTGACTTTGATGAAAGCAGGTTGTGATAACATCGTATGGGCATGGTCTCCTAATCTGAGTGACAAGAAGGATGTAGTTTCTTACTTGAAATGTTATCCAGGCGGTGACTTTGTTGATATCATCGGTGTTGATATCTATGAATTTGACAACAGCGATGCCAACTATCAGAAGAATCTATCCGAGACTTTAGATGTGATGAAGCTTGCTGCAGAGAAAGTGGGAAAGATAGCGGCATTGACAGAAACCGGTTGCCGTGGTATTTCCAAAAAGAAAGATTGGTTTACCAAGACTCTCTGGCCAGTTTTGCAGAACTATCAGTTGAGTTATGTGCTCTTCTGGCGCAATGCTTGGGATAAACCACAGGAGGAAGCCTATCTTCCAGGAGTGAAGGATGGAGCCATTGTCAAGGATTTCAAGAAATTCTATAATGAATCAAAAGTACTTTTTGTAAAGGACATAAGTAAGTGAAGAAAAACGAAAAGTGAAGAATTCAATAGTATTTACGAATCATCAAACTAAAGTATAAAAACAATAAAATAAAGATAGAATATGACAACTTTTCAAGACAAAGTTAAAGCTTTGCGTGCTCATCATGAAGAATTGTTGAGCCGCAAGAACGAACCTGTAGAGTGGGGAAATGGTATTTATGAGAAGTATAAGAACCCTATCCTTACAGCTGAACATACTCCATTGGAGTGGCGATATGATTTCGACGAGAAGAGTAATCCATATCTGATGCAGCGAATCATGATGAACGCTGCTCTGAATTCCGGTGCTATCAAGTGGAATGGTAAGTATTTGCTCGTTGTCCGTGTAGAGGGTGCCGACCGCAAGAGTTTCTTTGCAGTTGCAGAAAGTCCTAACGGTATAGATAATTTCCGTTTCTGGGATGAACCTATTACAATGCCTGAGGACGTCATTCCTGCTACCAATATCTATGATATGCGTCTGACTGCTCACGAAGATGGCTATATCTATGGTGTGTTCTGTGCAGAGCGTCATGATGACAGCCAGCCGGGCGATTTGAGTGCTGCAACTGCAACTGCTGCTATTGCACGTACCAAAGATTTGGTAAATTGGGAACGACTTCCAGACTTGAAGACTAAGAGCCAGCAGCGCAATGTTGTGCTTCATCCGGAATTTGTAGATGGCAAGTATGCTTTCTATACCCGTCCACAGGATGGCTTCATTGATACTGGTTCTGGTGGTGGTATCGGCTGGGCTTTGGTGGAAGACATCACTCATGCAGAGATTACCGAGGAAAAGATTATCAATGCCCGTCATTATCATACTATTCAGGAGGTGAAGAATGGAGAAGGTCCTCATCCTATCAAAACTGATAAGGGTTGGTTGCACTTGGCACATGGTGTACGTGGTTGTGCAAGCGGTCTCCGTTATGTGCTCTATATGTATATGACATCTTTGGAAGATCCTACTAAAGTGATTGCTGAACCTGGTGGATACTTGCTGGTTCCTGAAGGTGGCGAGTATATTGGTGATGTAATGAATGTGGTCTTTGCAAACGGTTGGATTGCTGATGAGGATGGAACTGTCTTCATATACTATGCTTCTTCTGATACAAGAATGCATGTGGCTACTTCTACTATCGACCGTTTGGTAGATTATTGCATGAATACGCCTCAGGATGGCTATCGTACTGCTCTGAGTGTGGAGACTATCAAGAAGTTGGTGGCTAAGAATAAGGCAACTTTAGGAAAGTAGTTAAGTAAAAGATGAAATAAAGATTGTAGGGATTCTTTTTCCCCAAGCGTATTATAAAACGCTTGGGGATTGAATCCCTATTTTTTGTGGTGAAGTGTTTTTGCTCGGATTTCTCCATCTTATAGCATGGATTCCTGCATCTTATCGCTCGCTCTCATATATTTCATAAAGACACTTAACGCTTTATAAATAACTTAATAACATATTAAATTTAATGGCAAGTATAAAAGAAAAAATAGCATACGCATTGGGTGATGCAGCTGCTGGTGGTATAGTTTGGAAGGTAATGTCTATTGCTTTCCCTTTGTTTTTTACAAATGTCTTTGGACTTTCATTTGCTGATGCAGCAGTATTGATGCTTGTTGCCCGTATGTTTGACGTGGTGACTGACCCATTGATGGGTAGTCTTGCTGACCGTACCCAATCTCGTTTTGGTACCTATCGTCCATGGCTTATCTTTGGTGCGATTCCTTTTGGACTGATCTTTGCATTGCTACTCTATACTCCAGATTTCGGTCCTGTGGGTAAACGAATCTATGCATATACTTTGTATCTCTTAATGATGGCAGTATATACCATGGTGAATGTGCCTTATGGTTCCTTGTTGGGTGTGATGACCGATGATGACAATGAGACAAACCAGTTTTCTTCTTTCCGTATGGTAGGAGCCTATGCAATGGGATTCATCACATTGCTTTCTTTCCCATATCTGCAGAAAATGGTGGGTGGTACAGATGCGCATCAATATGCTGTCATAGGTGCCGTTCTTGGCGTAGTTGCAGCCGTCATGACTTTGGCTTGTGGTCTTATGACAAAAGAACGACTGAAACCAAAGCGTGCAGAGAAGTTCTCTTTTCATCAATTTGTAGATTTGGTACACAATAAAGCCTGGTTGTATATGACAGCCATAGCTGTATGTACTAATTTCTTTAATGGTTTCCGTTATGCTGTAGCCGGATATATGTTTGATTATTGCTTGCATGGTAATGTGACTGTGGAAGGGCTGATTATCAACTATACCGTCTTTATGGCATTTGGTGAGGTTACCTGTATGATTTTTGGTGGAGTGTCTCCTTGGTTTACCCGCTTGGTTGGTTCTAAGCGTATGGCTTTCTTCTGGGCAGCAGCACTTTGTCTGGTACTTTCCATTGTTTTCTTCTTTATCCCAATGGATCCATCTTATATTTGGGTTATGATAGCTTTGGTTGTACTCACCTCTATAGGTATTGGTATTTATTCACCATTGATGTGGTCTATGTATGCTGATGTGGCAGATTATCATACAGAACACTTCGGGACATCTGCAACCGGACTAATCTTCTCATCTGGTACCATGTCTCAAAAGTTTGGTACAGCCATTTCTGGTTCATTGATAGCATTATTGTTGGGTATGGCTGGAGCTAATATGATAACTGATGCGATGGGTAATACGATGATTGATCCTAAGTCTGTAACAGATTCTGTACTTACTATGGTATGGTCTCTGTTCTCTCTGTTCCCTGCTGTCATCGCATTCTTATTGATGGTGTTGAGTTGGCTGTTCCCAATCAAGAAATAAAAATGATATTAAAACTAAATACCTCTATGGAAAATTTGAAACTGACAATGAAGGATATTCTGGAGAATAATATCCTCAACTATTGGATTGACCGTGTAACCGACCATGAGAATGGCGGTTACTATGGTCGTGTAGATGGTCATGAAAATGTGCATCCTCAAGCAGAAAAGGGTGCTATCATGAATGCTCGAATTCTATGGGCATTCTCTGCGGCTTATCGTGTATTGAAGAAGCCTGAGTATCTCGTGGCTGCAACAAGGGCTAAGGAGTATGTACGTGATCATTTCCTGGATAAGGAGTATGGTGGTGTTTACTGGAGCGTCGATTTCAAGGGCAATCCATTGGATACAAAGAAGCAGACTTATGCTATTGGTTTTACGATCTATGGTATGTCTGAATATGCTCGTGCCACAGGTGATAAGGAAGCATTAGATATTGCAATTTCTCTCTATCATGATATTGAGAAACATGCTTTTGATAGTGTGAATAATGGATATATCGAAGCGCTGACTCATGAGTGGAATCCGATTGCGGACATGCGTCTTTCTGATAAAGATGAGAATGGAAGCCGTACAATGAATACTCATCTTCATATCATTGAACCATATACTAATCTATATCGTGTATGGAAGTCTCCTGAATTGGAGAAGAGTATCAGAAACCTTCTGGATATCTTTACAGACAAGTTGCTCAATAAGGAGACTTATCACCTTGATTTGTTCTTCAATGATGAATGGGTAGGTAAGCGCAATATTGAGAGTTATGGTCATGATATCGAAGCCTCCTGGCTGCTCCATGAGACCGCTTTGGTTCTCGGTGACAAGGTTGTACTTCTCAAAATCGAAAAACTCATCCGTCGTATAGCAGAGGCTGCTGATGAAGGTTTACGTCCTGATGGCAGTATGGTTTATGAGCATTGGAAAGATAATGATAAATATGATTTGCAGCGCCAGTGGTGGGTGCAGTGCGAGAATATTATTGGTCATATAGACCTCTATCAATATTTCCATACAGAGGAGTCGCTGGAGACGGCCATCCTGTGCTGGAATTATGTTGCGAAGCATTTGCTGGATGGAAAAAATGGAGAATGGTATTGGGCTGTGCTTGAAGATGGTAGTCTGAATCTTGATGATGATAAGGCTGGTTTCTGGAAGTGTCCTTACCATAATAGCCGTATGTGTCTGGAACTTATTGAGCGTGAATACTAATACAACTTTTTATTATAGAATTAAATGTCTGGAGGTCTTTCCTTCAGGCATTTATTTTTGAATAATATGCAAAATAGTATTTGTTTTTCGGAATATTTATCAATAATGTTTATATGATACAAATT
>ERZ1026876.262-NODE-262-length-33590-cov-22.158193_pt1 | contig 33590 bp, 29 predicted proteins | sample MGYA00380168_ERZ1026876 | MGnify/ENA primary metagenome ERZ1026876 (study PRJEB33269, sample SAMEA4719804) | human gut metagenome | biome: human-associated habitat; feature: organic feature; material: feces | place: Cameroon | collected 2013-10 ... | reverse complement strand
CGGTTCATCTCCCGGCGCTTTCGGGTCAGGTCAGAGTGCACATAGCGCTGCAAGGTGATGTTGGCGTTAGCGTGTCCTAACAATTCGCTGAGGGTCTTTACATCGCACCCCGCCTGCAGACAGGTCGTTGCAAAGGTATGGCGCAGCGCGTGCGGACGTACCTGCCGGACAGTTGCCTGTTTCAGATATGATTTGATGCTTTTTCGGTAGCAGCGGGGCTCGGTGGGCTTGGACTCGTTGCCGGACAGAAACCATGCAGCATTGCTGACACATCCGTGCAGCTTTTTCAGCATAATAAGCAGCTGTTTTGGAATTGGAATTTCCCGGCGGGAGGTGCGGGTTTTAGGCGTTTGGATGACTACCTTTGTATGTCCATTTCCACAGGAAATTCGGCAGACCGTCCGATTGATTTTCAGCGTTCCGAGTTTCAGGTCGAAATCGCCCCACTGTAAGCCGCAAATCTCGCCAATACGCAGCCCCAATTCCACCCCTAATAATAAGCCAATTTTGCGGGGCGTGGGGTTCTCCTGTACATACTGATAAAGCCGCTGCTGCTCCGCCGGGGAGAGGGGCGCAGAAATTTTGTCGATGGCTTTTGGCAGCGGTACTTCCAGCTCCATCGGACGGATCAGGCGCAAGTGCGCGGCATATTTGCAGATGCGCCGCAGCATCGAGAGGCATTCCCGGGCAGAGGAGTTCCCCAGCGGCTTGTGTGCGGCATCCGTAGGCGCAATGATCTGCTGCATAGCCTGTTCCAGAAAACTTTCCTCAAGGGATGCGACTGGCACTTTGCTCAAAACCGGAAGAAGATATTTGTGCAGTGTGTACGAGTAATGTGCATAGGTGGATTCTTTTACTGCATTCCGCTGGGAGTGCAGCCATACCTCAGCCAGTGCTTCAAAGGTCAGGTCGGTTCTCTTTAGATTGTAGAAGCCTGCCTCTGCTTTCTTTTGAATCAGCACACGTTTGACCTCAGCATAGACTGTGCCATAGACGTAGCCCCACTGGATTTTCCCCTCCGGTGTACGCGCTTTGATGTAGCGGCCTTCCCACCGGCCATCCTTGCGTTTGTGAATGTTTTCTCCCCGTCGTGCCATTTCTGTTTCCTCCTGCGTCTTGGACACCCTTCTGACCACTTATTCTGTCCACCTTCGTTTTTTGCTGGATTTTTCATGCAGAACTGGGCAATGTGCAAAAAAGTTTCGGCTTCTGCGAGTTTTTTTCTAAGGTCAGGTGGGATGCATTTGTAAGGATTTCTATTGATTCCCAGATATAACCATGATAAAATAAGAGAAGAATTCAAACAACGATGTCGAAAGATCGGTATCCTCCATTATCACTGTGGAGGATACCCCTTTATGCGGGAAGGGGTGAACAAGGTGGCATTATGTCTGTTTGAGCACAACGAAAAAGCATATCATGCGGCAGTCCGGATGATGGAGCAGTATGGCAAGGCCGCCATTGTTCATCCCACCGGCACCGGAAAGAGCTACATTGCGTTCAAGCTGATCGAGGACAACCCGGAGAAGGTCGTGATCTGGCTTTCTCCCAGTGAATATATCTTCAAGACCCAGCTGGAAAGCCTGAAAAGGAACGACCCGGATTTTCCGCTGGCAAACGTTCACTTTTATACCTACGCCAAACTGATGTGCTGTACGCAGGCACAGCTGGACGAAATAGCAGCGCAGAAGCCTGCCTATATTATACTCGATGAATTCCACCGTGCCGGCGCGGAATGTTGGGGCGAAAGCACGGTGGCTTTATTAAAGTTATGCCCGGACGCAAAACTGCTGGGGCTTACAGCGACAAACATCCGATATCTGGATAATAACCGTGACATGGCCGAAGAACTTTTCGATAGCCGTGTTGCGAGCAACATGACCCTTGGCGAAGCAGTCGTCAGGGGCATTTTGCCTGCCCCGAAATATGTGACCACGGTTTATCAGTATCAGAAAGCCCTTGCAAAGTATCAGGCACGGGTGGATAACCTGCGGACACCGGGCATTCAGGATGTGAACCAGAAATATCTGGACGCCCTGCGCCGCGCTTTGGAACAAGCGGATGGTCTGGATAGGGTCTTTGCACATCATATTACAAACAAATCTGGAAAGTACATCGTGTTCTGCGCCAACAAGGAGCACATGGACGAGATGGTGTCCCATGTGCCGGAGTGGTTCGCAGGGGTCAACCCGGACGTGGTGGTGTACGAAGCTTACTCGGATGATCCGAATACCGACAAGGCGTTTGCGGACTTCAAGACGGATACGACCAACCGGCTGAAGCTGCTGTTCTGCATCGATATGCTCAACGAGGGTGTCCATGTGGAGGGGATTTCCGGGGTCATCCTGTTCCGACCTACCATTTCTCCCATCATCTACAAGCAGCAGATCGGACGCGCCCTGACCGCCGGGGACACTACGGCCCCACTGATTCTGGACGTGGTCAACAATTTCGAGGGCTTGACCAGTATTTCCGGTTTGCAAAGTGAGATGCAGGAGGCCGTTCATCGGCTCTATGCCAACGGCGAGGGCGATAAGATCGTCACCGAGCGTTTTGAGGTCATCGAGCAGGTGCACGACTGCCGGGTACTGTTCGAGCAGCTACAGGCAAGTCTCTCTTCCGGTTGGGAGCACTATTTCTCTGAGGCAAGTATCTACTATGCGGAGCACGGCAACCTGAGCGTCCCGAAACTGTATACCACGCCCGGCGGTCTGAGCCTTGGCGTGTGGCTGGTGACCCAGCGCCGGGTGCGCGAGGGACAGATCCAAGGCAATCTGACCGAGCAGCAGATCGCACGGCTGGACAGCATCGGCATGGTCTGGGGCAACCGGAAGGAAATCGCGTGGCAGCACGGATTTGAGGTCGCAAAGAAATACCACGACACCTACGGAAACCTGATCGTGCCCGGAAAATATGTAGACCCGGACGGCTACCCACTGGGACAGTGGATCATCAAGACCCGGCAGCAGAAGCTGAACGGACGCTTAAAGGAAGAACGCATCGCACAGCTGGATGAGATCGGTATGGTGTGGAACATTTTCGATGCCAAGTGGGAAAAGGCTTATGCGCTGGCTGCGGCTTACTATGAGGAAAATGGCAACCTGAATATCCCGCGTTCCTATGTGACAGCGGCTGGTGAACGGCTGGGACAATGGGTCGCAAGCCAGCAATGGGCGTACCCAAAAGGAAAGCTGACAGGCGAACAAGTCGAGCGGCTGAACAGAATCGGGATGTACTGGGGCAACCGCAATGACCGCCAGTGGAACGAGGGGTATCAGGAAGCCAAGCGCTACTTTGATGCCCACGGCGACCTGAACGTCCCGGCTGATTATGTGTCGCCGGGCGGTTACAACCTTGGAAATTGGGTCAAGCGGCAGCGGTACACCCGCCAGAATCCTGAAAAAAGTTGCGCTGTGCTGACAGAGGAGCGTATTGCAAAGCTGGATGAGATTGGGATGCGGTGGGAGAAAGCGGATTCGAGACCGCGCCGGTTGGAGTTGGCACAAGGACCTCATAGGGAAAGCGAAAACCTGAATGTTTCGGCTAACCACAAAACGGGGGAAGATATCGGTTTGTGTAGTTAATAGCTCGACCCCAAACAGTTGCTGTAATGTGGGTCGGAGAAGTTGCGTAAGACGTAAAAGAAAAGCTAAAGGAGTTATTGGAGAGGATTATGTCAAAGTTTCAGCATGATGTGATGTTGAGGATTGTAAAGATCTTGAATGTTCTGATGATCGAGCTGCCGTTTGCGGCCTGCTGGTTCCTGTACTACTCGCACCAGACCTATGCAAATCTGGCATGGGAGGGTTATTTTGCGATTTTGGGCCTGTTTTTTATCCTGTACATTGTACTCGGTAAAATCTACGATGCGTTCTGGATGTCGATGCAGCGGGTCTCAGAACTGGTGTACGGCCAGATACTTGGCGCGATGGCAACCGATGGTATTTTGTACATCGTGATCTGCCTGATGTCCGCAAAGCTCTGCAACCTGTTGCCGGGTATTGCGGCAATTGTGGGGCAACTGGTGATGGCTGCAATCTGGGCATCCTGCGCACATAAATGGTATTACACGACCTTTCCGCCGCAGAAGACCGCAGTCGTCTACGATGTGCGTCATGGTATGGAGAAGCTCATCAACGAGTATGGTCTGAGCCAGAAATACGACGTGCAGGTTACCCTGAGCGTGTCGGAGTGCTTGGAAGACCTGAGCATTCTGGACGGCATGGAGACTGTTTTTGTCAGCGGTGTTCACAGCCATGAGCGCAACATTATCCTGAAGCACTGCGTAGGGAAGGGCATCAATATGTTCGTCATTCCCCGCGTTGGCGACGTTATTATGAGTGGCGCTTGGCCGATGCATATGTTCCATCTGCCGATGCTGCGTGTCGGTCGCTACATGGCAAGTCCGGAATTCTTGTTCATCAAGCGTGCGATGGATATTGGGATTTCGCTGGTGGCACTGATCATCCTGAGCCCGTTGTTCTTGATTACGGCCATTGCGGTCAAATCCGATGGTGGTCCCGCCTTCTATAAGCAGGTGCGTCTGACCAGGGACGGCAAGCAGTTTGAGATTTTGAAGTTCCGCTCTATGCGTGTGGATGCAGAAAAGGATGGCGTGGCACGTCTTTCCACCGGCGACAAGGATGACCGTATTACAAAGGTCGGTCACATTATCCGCGCCTGCCGTCTGGACGAGCTGCCCCAGTTGCTGAACATCCTGAAGGGTGATCTGTCTGTTGTTGGTCCCCGCCCGGAGCGCCCGGAGATCGCTGCACAGTACTGCGAGGAGATGCCGGAGTTCGCGCTGCGCCTGCAGGCAAAGGCTGGTTTGACCGGCTATGCGCAGGTGTACGGCAAGTACAATACTACCCCCTACGATAAGCTGCAGATGGATCTGATGTATATTGCGCATCCCAGCCTGATCGAGGATCTGAAAATCATGCTGGCAACCGTGAAAATCCTGTTTATGCCTGAAAGCACCGAGGGCGTTTCGGAGGGTCAAACCACTGCAATGAGTGGTAGAAATGACTAAATACCGAGCTTTTTGACTTCTTTCTGGGGCCAAAAATCGACATTTTCCCGGAATGTGCTGTCAGGAATAAATAAGGGGTTTCGATGACAATATCATCGAAACTTTCAACCCGGTCATGGAGATGCTATAAGGCATAAATACGAGGTCTCCTAGTGAAAAGGCAGGGTGCTGTCGGGAATAAACGCAAGGACTCCCGTAGCGATATGAGTGATTTCTGGCATAAATACATGGATTCCTATGGCGAGATGATGGTGTCATCAGGAATAAAGACAAGAACTTCCGTGACGATGAAAATGTAATCACAGAGTAAAATGGTGCCATAACATGAGCAAAGGACACCGATTACCGTAGCGTCAAAAATGGTGCAATTTTGAGCGTAGTGGAGCCCCGCCGCAGCGGTACAAGACATAGTGTCATCAGGACTAAAGACAGCGGTTACCGTAACGTGTGATAGTGCCATCGGGACTAAAGACAGCGGCTACCGTAGCGTGAATTTTCCGTAACAACGTTTATTGTAGCGGTACAGGACATAGCGGCAGTGTGACTCACACTGCTGAGGACAATTAGTAGAGCTTTATAAGGAATAAACGGCTCAGACTCTTTGAGATGAGTCTGGGCTGTTTTGTGGTTGATAATATTTCATTGATGAGGAGTACAAAGTTATGAAGGTGGCGTACTGCACTGGATTCTGGTGCACGAATATCGGAAACGGTTTTTTTAGTTTGGGTGTAGAGTATGTGCTTAAGAAAATTCTGGGCGCAGAAAATGTGACAGTCGTTTCAGATTATCAAACTTACACAACAAGTTACGGAAAGCGGCTGTATCCCCATAAGAATCAGCTTGAGTACATCGCAAAACTCGATGTGGATTATATTGTGCTTGCCGGTCCTGTGATTTCTAAGTATTTCCTCCCGCTGTGGAAAGATATCCTGTTGGAACTCAAAGAACGTGGCGTTGGTTATATGATTTTGAGTGCTGGCACTATGAAGCTTGATGCTACTGCCAGATGTGAGGTTGAAGAATTCTTTAAGCAGTGTCCTCCGTTTGCTTTTTCGTCTAGAGAACATGAAACCTATAAGGCGTTTGGGAAATACGCAACCAATGCGTATGATGGAATCTGCTTCTCCTTCTTTACCCCGGATTACTATGCTCCCTGCAAGATTGATTTCGGGCAGCCGTACTGGATTTCCAATTTTGATAAAATTATTGAGCCGGAAATCTGGGTCGATGATTCTAGTCGTAAACATACCCATGAATTTGAATTTGACAATCAAAGGATTTTCGTTAATTCACCTTCTACGGTTGCAGCAAAAACAGATCGGTTTACAGATGCATTGATTTATGTGCGAAGCCTTCTGCCAGCACCGAAACGTGAAAATGAAATCGGTCAGTATAAGTTAGTAAGAACGGATCAGAGATTCCACCCGCATTTTAGGAGCAAAATCTACGCATATAAAAACTCCTTCTGTGCAGATATCCCTTACGGGTATATTAATCTGTATGCAAATTCTCAGTTAACTCTGTCTGATAGAGTGCATTCCTGTGCGGTAACACTTGCATACGGTCATTCTGCAATGCTTTTTGTGAAGACTAATCGGGTGGGGCTGCTCGAGAGAGTTGGAGCAGGTGAAATAACAAAGAAGCCTGTTAAATTGGATATGGAAATACTTGACGCCGAAAAGTGCAAGATGACAGAATGGCTTAAAGCTGTGTTATCATAATGGAGAAATATCATGAGGGTTTTATTTTGGCTTAGTATAGGCTTGGACCGAAGAACGCCATCAGAGCACTTGCTTACTTCAATGATAGAGGCTTTATACAAGAGAGGACATACGGTTCATATCCTCCAAAAAGATACAGGTGGAGAAATTAAAGGGCTCTACCCTAAACTTGAAAATCTTGGAGTTACAACAACAAAAATTTCTATGACGGCTGTAGCACATAACAATCTTGTAAGTCGATATTTATCTGATTTAAGCTATGTGAGAAAATGCGATGAATGGATAAAACAAAACAGAAACTATGATAGAGTTTTTTTGCAGTCATCAAATGTTGCGGGCTTTCAGATGCGGATTTTGAAAAAACGAATGAAAACTGTTCGCACGGTTTTTAATGTTCAGGATATGTTCCCGGAAAATGCAGTGTATAGTGGAAAAATCAAAAAGAATGGTTTGCCTTATGTATTTTTTGCAAGAACGCAAAAATTTGCCTACGATAAGGCTACAGAGATTATTACAATTTCAGAGGATATAAAGACTGAACTTGAAAGTAAAGGAGTTAATGAGAATAAAATTAAAGTAGTATATAATTGGAGCTATCAGGATAAACCGTTTGAAAGAAGCCTGTCCATGGACAGTGATATTCGGAAGCTACTACCCCAGAACAAATTCAATGTCGTGTATGCGGGAAATATAGGAGTCATGCAGAATGTTGAAGTTGTAATCGAAGCGGCACGTAAATCAGAAGACCCGGATGTGTTATTTCATATTTTTGGGGACGGTGCATACAAGCAGAAGCTTATTGAGAAAGCAAGTGACTTAAATAATGTGAGATTTTGGCCGATGCAACCCGTTGATAAAGCACCTGCCCTATATGCCTGTGCGGATGTTAACATTATACCGCTTGCACAGAATATCTATCGTACAGCATTGCCAAGTAAGACAGCAACGTGTATGGCTGTCCACACACCACTAATTCTCTGCATAGGGACGGAATCACAATTTGCACAAAGGGTGAAAAGAGAAACAAATTGCCCAATTGTTGATTGTTTGGATGATAAGGGTCTTAGCCGTGCAATAGAAAAAATAAAGAATAAGGAAATAGTGTGCCATACAGAGGAATTCTTCTTAGACAATATGGGAATGTCTGCTAATAGCATGGTTTATGCGAAATCAATTGAAGCTAATGTAACTGCAAATTGACAACGCAAATTGATAATATCTGTTTTGGTTAAATAGCAAAGGAGAATAATTTAAAATGTCTGCATTTGATAACGCAACCCTTATGATCACTGGTGGTACTGGTTCTTTTGGTTCTACCGTTTTGAAGCACTTCCTGGATTCCGATTTAAAGGAAATCCGCATCTTCTCCCGTGACGAGAAGAAGCAGGACGATATGCGCCATGAGCTTCAGGCCAAGCACCCGGAGAACGCCAAAAAGGTGAAGTTCTACATCGGTGATGTCCGCAACCCCCAGTCCATCCGTGACGCAATGCCCGGTGTTGACTACATCTTCCACGCCGCCGCCCTGAAGCAGGTCCCGTCCTGCGAGTTCTTCCCCATGCAGGCCGTCCAGACCAACATCATTGGTACTGATAATGTGTTGCACGCCGCTATTGACGCTGGCGTTAAGCGTGTTGTATGCCTGTCCACCGACAAGGCAGCTTACCCCATCAACGCCATGGGCATTTCCAAGGCCATGATGGAGCACGTCATCTACGCCAACGCCCGTGTGGCGGCCGAGCGTGGCGGCACCACCATCTGCTGCACCCGTTACGGCAATGTCATGTGCAGCCGTGGTTCCGTCATTCCGCTGTTCATTGACCAGATCAAGGCTGGCAATCCCATCACCATCACCGACCCCAACATGACCCGCTTCCTGATGAACCTGGACGAGGCTGTGGATTTGGTCTTGTTCGCTTTCCAACATGCAAATCCCGGTGATTTGTTCATCCAGAAGTCTGATGCTTCCACCATCGGCGATCTGGCTAAGGCTGTCCAGCAGCTGTTCGGCGATACCGGCACGAACATCATCGGCACCCGTCACGGCGAGAAGCTGTTCGAGACTCTGATGACCCGTGAGGAGCGTCTGCGCAGCCAGGATATGGGTCATTACTTCCGTGTTGCTGCGGATAATCGCGACCTGAACTATGATAAGTTCGTGGTCAAGGGCGAAGTACATACCATGGCAGATGAATCTTACACCAGCCACAACACCGAGCGTCTGGATGTGGAAGGCACAGTCAAGAAGATTCTCACCACCGAGTATGTTCAGAATGCACTGAAGGGCATCCCGAATGTCTAAAGAAAAGTTGCTGCTGGTTGGAGCCGGTGGTTTCGGCCGCATGGTAGCGGAGCAGGCAATTCTTCAATACGACTGTGCTTTTGTGGATGATGGACAAGCTGTGGGTGCTGAGATTTGCGGCATTCCAGTGGTTGGTGGTCTTGCTGATCTTCCAGAACTGCGGAAGGACTACGACTTGTTAGTGGTGGGCATCGGCAACAACCAGTTCCGAGCACAGGTGTATGAGAAGGCGAAAGACCTTGGCTTTGCGTTTCCAAACATCATGGCTCCCAGTGCCTATGTCAGTCCGTTTGCTGAAGTCGGCTGTGGTTGTGTGGTATTGCAAAATGCCTGTGTCCAGAATGGTGCATCTGTCGGAAACGGTGTTCTGCTGAATGCCGGAACGGAAATCCACTGTGACGCAACGGTGGAGAACTATGCCTTGATCTATACCAACAGTGTGATTCGAACCGGTGCCACTGTGGGCAACTTTACCCGCATCGGCAGCAACTGCTCTATCTGCAATAATGCAACCGTGCCGGATGGCGCGGACGTTCCGGACTGCACCGCAGTGCATTAAGAGGTGAGAGAATGAACATTCTAGTCACAGGTGCAAAGGGCATGGTGGGAACCGCCCTGTGTAACAACCTGAAAAACATCCGAGATGGGAAAAATAAGACCCGCCCGGCGCTGAATATTGAAGAAATCTACGAGTATGATCTGGATTCTACCTCGGAGGAACTGGACGAGTACTGCCAGAAAGCAGACTTCGTGTTCAATCTGGCTGGCGTGAATCGTCCGGAAAACCCGGAAGACTTCATGAAGGGCAACTTCGGCTTTGCATCCGACTTGCTGAACTGCCTGAAAAAGCACAACAACAAGGCCACCATCATGCTATCCTCCTCCATTCAGGCTACCCTGGCTGGCCGCTTCGGCAACAGCGAGTACGGCCGCAGCAAAAAAGCTGGCGAGGAGCTGTTCTTCCAGTATGCTCAGGAGACCGGGGCTAAGGTTGCTGTTTATCGCTTTGTCAACCTGATGGGACACAGTCGCCCCAAGTACAACAGTGCCGTCAGCACCTTCTGCTGGGCAGTTGCCAATGACGAACCTTTTACCGTCAACGACCGCAGCACAGAATTGGAGCTGCTGTATATTGATGACCTCGTAGAAGGTATGTTTGATCTGCTGGAAGGCAAGGAGCAACACTGTGAATTTGACGGCGTGGAGACCGTTCTGCAAGCGGACGGTCGCTACTGCTGCGTCCCCGTGACCCACAAGGTCACGCTGGGCGAGATCGTTGATTTGCTGCAGGAGTTCAAGGTACAGCCGACTACGCTTATGATGCCGAAAATGCCGGATGGCTCCTTTGCCAAGAAGCTGTACTCCCTGTATCTGACCTATCTGCCCACCGACAAATTTAAGTATGCTCTGAAGATGAATGTGGACAACCGTGGTTCTTTCACGGAACTGGTGCATACCGCCGATTGCGGTCAGGTGAGCATCAACATCAGCCGCCCGGGCATCACCAAGGGGCAGCATTGGCACAACTCCAAGTGGGAGTTGTTCATTGTGGTGGCAGGTCATGGCTTGATTCAGGAGCGAAACATCAACACCGGGGAAACGGTGGAGTTTGAGGTTTCCGGAGACAAGATCGAGGCTGTCCACATGATTCCCGGCTGGACTCACAACATCATCAATCTGTCCGAAACGGAAAATCTGGTGACGGTGATGACCTGCAACGAGATTTTCAACCCGAACCATCCGGACACCTTCTTCGAGCCGGTGTAAGAGTAGCTACTGGTTGACGTTAGGAGAATTTTATGGAACACAATTTTACATGGAAAAATGATGGGCGCACCAAGGTCATGATTGGCTGCGGCACCCGTCCGGAGATTATTCGACTGGCTGCGGTTATCAAGCGCTGCCGGGAATATTTTGACTGCTGCGTGGTCTATTACAATCAGAATTGGGACAGAAATCTTTCTACCGTTTTCTGGGAGGATTTTGAGCTGAAAAACACCTTTGGAGAATATGGCCCGGACATTCTGGTGCCCGTGGTTGGTGAGAATCTGGGCGTTACCTGCGGCAACATTCTGGGACGCAGCTATGAGCTTCTGTCCGAGCTGCAGCCGGAGGGCTATCTGGTGCTGGGCGACACAAACTCCTGCCTTTCTGCCATTAGTGCAAAACGACGGCACATCCCGTTGTTTCACATGGAGGCAGGCAACCGCTGCAAGGATGAGTGCCTGCCCGAGGAGACCAACCGCCGCATCGTGGATGTAATCTCCGACGTGAACCTGTGCTATTCCGAGTTTGCCCGGAAGTATCTGGCGGATACCGGTCTGCCCAAGGAGCGCACCTACCAGACCGGCTCTCCCATGGCGGAGGTACTGCACATGAATCTGGAGAAAATCCAGAAAAGCGATGTGTTGGAGCGTCTGGGGCTGGAAAAAGACAAGTACATTCTGCTGTCCGCCCACCGGGAGGAGAACATTGACTCCGAAAAGAACTTCCTGAGCCTGTTCACCGCCATCAATGCGCTGGCAGAAAAGTACGATATGCCCATCCTGTACTCCTGTCATCCCAGAAGCAAGCACCGTCTGGAAAAGAGCGGCTTCCAGCTGGACCCTCGTGTCCGTGTCAACGAGCCGCTGGGCTTCAATGACTACAACAAGCTGCAAATGAACGCTTTGGCTATCGTCTCCGATTCCGGTACTCTGCCTGAGGAGAGCAGCTTCTATCTGTCTATCGGTCATCCCATCGCTGCCGTGTGCATCCGCACTAGTACGGAACGCCCCGAGGCTTTGGAAGCAGGGGACTTCATCCTGGCTGGTATTACTACCCGGGAACTTCTCAACGCTACCGATATGGCCATTGAGATGAAGCAGAAGGGTGTTCTGGGTAAACCCTGCCCCGATTATGTGGACGAGACCGTGTCTATGAAGGTGGTTCGCATCATTCAGGGCTATGTAAACGTGGTCAATAAGATGGTGTGGCGGAAGGGCTGAACGCTTAGTTAGCAGGTGGGTTCAGAAGATGATAAAATCAAAGTACATAGCAAAAATACTAGCCAAATTGAGAATACCGTCATTTGATAAATGTGAGCTAGATAAGACCTGCAATGTGAATTATGAGAGCGCATTGTCAAAGGTTAAAATGGGCAGATATTCATATGTTGGTGCAAGGACGACAATAACAGATGCACAAATTGGTCAGTTTTGCTCGATAGGAAATAGATGTAGTATTGGCGGTGGAATGCATCCACTCGATACTGTTTCTACTTCTCCGGTATTTCTAAACGGTAGAAATTTTTTGCACCATAATTTTTCAAATATTCAGTATACGCCATCAAAGCCTGTATGTATAGGTAACGATGTCTGGATTGGAGATGGTGTTTACATCAAAGCTGGAACTACGATTGGAACAGGAGCGGTTATAGGTGCACATGCTGTTGTAACCAAGGACGTTCAGCCTTATTCAATTGTAGCAGGTGTTCCGGCGCAAGAGGTAAGAAAGCGATTTAATAAGGAAACCATTGACAGGCTTTTGGAATTAGAGTGGTGGAATTGGTCGGAGGATAAATTAAAAGAGATGGGACAGTACTTTTTATCCCCCGAAGAACTTTTTTGTAAAATAGAAGGAGGTTCCATCAGTTTATGAAGATTGTGCATCTCTGTCTAGCATCTTTTTTTCCGGACAACTACTCATATCAGGAAAACTTACTTCCTAAATTTCATAAAGAACTAGGATATGACGTTGAGGTAATTGCGTCTACGCAGAGTTTTGATGAACATGGAAAAGTGTGTTATTTAAGTAACGTTGGTACATATAGAAACGAGTATGATATTAAGGTAACAAGGCTGCCATATAAAACAGATAACAAGATTTGGAAGAAGTTGAAACGATATCAGGGATGCTATGAGGCAATAAGAAGAGCTAAACCTGACATTCTTTTTATCCACGGCGGTCAGTTCCTTGATATCGATCAGGTTGTGAGATACGCAAAAGAGAATCCGAAGGTCGTGATTTATGTGGACAACCATGCGGATTTTTCAAACAGCGCAACCAATTGGATATCCAAGAATGTGCTTCATAAAATAATATGGAGAATGTGTGAGAATAAAATCGAACCGTATACAAAAAAATTCTATGGTGTGCTTCCGGTTCGGGTTGAATTCCTAAAGGAAATGTATAAACTGCCTGAAAACAAGTGTGAGCTTCTAGTGATGGGAGCGGATGACGAAAAAGTTGAATCCGCAGCGAGACAGGAAGTCAGAAAAAACATACGCATGAAATATGGTATTGCAGATGACGATTTTCTGGTTATGACTGGAGGAAAAATTGATAAGTGGAAAACCCAAACGCTTCTTCTAATGAACGCAGTACAAAATATTGACCGAAAGAATCTAAAACTTGTAGTTTTCGGCTCTGTCACGCAAGAACTAGAAGAAAGAGTTAAGAAACTTGCGGATGGGCAAAAGGTGCAATACATTGGTTGGGTGCAGGCAAAAGACAGTTATGATTATTTTGCAGCCGCTGATTTGGTGGTATTCCCGGGACGTCATTCAGTTTTTTGGGAGCAAGTGACGGGACAGGGAATTCCCATGCTAGTAAAAGACTGGCCTGGAACGCATCATGTTGACCTTGGTGGAAATGTAGCTTTTCTGAAGAATGATTGTGTAGAAGAAATACAGGAAAAAATCGAGGAACTTCTGGACAATCCAGATGAATATAAAAAGATGAAGAAAGTTGCAATGGAAAAGGGGATGAAGGTCTTTTCGTATAGGAATATTGCTGAAAGAGCATTGTCCTAAAAAGAGGTCATTATGAGAAATGCTAATTATGACGTAAAATTGCTACAGCTGTGTATCTTGACATCGATTTTCTCCCAAATAGAGTCTATATCTAGTTTAATGAGACCGATAATGTACATAGCCTGGATAGTGACAGCAGTTTTCTTTATAGCAAGAAATCGCGGTAGAATAGTTATCCATAAGTGTACAAAGGTTTTTTTGGGCTGCTACTCACTCTTGGCGGTTGGATGTATAGTAATGGCACTATTTGGATCGAGGCATCTCGAAGGAAATTACATCCATATTATGTACATTCCCTTAATTGTGTCAGTTATTGGAGAAAATTTTGCCCCATTTGCTCAGAACTCTGATTATGAGAAAATACTAAGAACATATTTGTATGGCGCAATGGTATATGCACTTTGGGTCAATATAACGTATTTCTCATCGTACAATGACTGGCTTAAACAGAATATGTATACATTTCTGCAAAAGAATTCCGCTGCTCAGATATGGGCAACAGGTATATTAATAGCTGTATTTCTTTTGGAATATCGCACAAAGTGGCAAAAGATATTTGGATACGCTTGTGCTGGTTATTTGCTTCTATTGTGCGGCATAAGTCAGTGTAGAACGGCTGTATTAGCATTGGCAGTCGTGTTGGTTTGTTATATTCTCTTGAAATCAAAATATAAATTTCGCTGGAGTCTCTTTATCCTAATCATTGTTCTTTTTTTGTGGAATAACTCAGTGACAAGAAGATTCATTGATCAAGCGTTACTTCTTACGAAATATGCTGGGGCCGACATCAATACTTTTTCAAGTGGCAGATTAGACGGATGGGATCGAGCACTTGCTGCATTTGCTAAAAGTCCTTTTTTTGGCTGCGGACGTTATTATGTTGACTGCTCGTATATCTCGGTATTAGCGGAAATTGGAATCCTCGGATTTATCCTCGTAGAGTCGGTGTGGATTACTAGAGCAGTATCCAATTTTAATGTTGGGTCTGGTTTGAACTCGGATGCATTCCTTATGTGCCTCACCATGTTTTATTTTATAGAATCAGTTTTGGAAGGATACCCCCCATTTGGACCAGGTGTTAGTTCTTTTATGTTCTGGTTTCTCAGTGTGACATTTGTTGACAATAAAACCAAGAAGATACTGCAGGGTGTTGGAGAAATAAGCAATGAGTAGCTTGAAAAAAAATATTGGACTTCAAATGTCCTATAGAGTCTTGACAATAATTACACCGTTGATAACGTCTCCCATCATTTCGAGAGCACTTGGAGCGGAAAAAATAGGCGTTTATTCAGCAACACAAGCATATGCGAACTATTTTATGCTGTTCGCAATGCTTGGTATTGAGTATTATGGTCAAAGAAGTATAGCGAATACTCAAACAAGAAATGAACGGTCGTTGATGTTTTGGGAAATATACGCCGTTCAATGTACCGCATCAATTGTTTCCATAGTGATTTACTATCTGAGTGCGTTTTTTTGGGCTTCTACAAGAGTTACAATCATGATGATCCAAGGCCTATGGGTGATATCATGCCTGTTTGACATTAACTGGTTGTTTTTTGGAGTTGAGGATTTTAAGGCGACTGTAACAAGAAATTTTATAGTAAAAGTTGCTACAGTTTGCTGCATTATAATTTTCATTCGTAAACCATCGGATTTATGCTTTTACGCATTCATTATGGCAGGAAGCACAGCAATAAGCCAGTTGTTACTGTGGACTAAAATTCGAAAGTATGTGGACTTCCAGAAGGTGCGATTTGCACAATTAAAAAAGCACCTTTGGCCGATTGTTCGACTTTTTATACCAATGATAGCGTTAAGCATATATCATTTTATGGATAAAACAATGCTTGATCTGCTAAGTACAGAAGCAGAAGTTGGTTACTATTATGCAGCAGATAAAATTATATATATCCCCCTTGGATTGATAACAGCGATAGGAACTGTTATGCTACCACGCATATCGAGCATAGTAGGTGAATCGACGGAAAAAACCGAAAAATTATTAAGTAAGTCTACTGAATTAAGTATTTGCATGTCGTGTGCAGTAGGTTTTGGTATAGCAGCAATAGCTCGTGTGTTTGTTCCACTTTTTTTTGGCGAAGGGTATGAGAAATGTGTAAATCTTCTTGTGCTGTTTGTACCAGTTCTGTTTGTGAAGGCACTGAGTAATGTGGTTAATCAGCAGTATTTAATTCCTGCGAAGTGCGATAATCAATACACATTGGCAGTTACCGGGGGCGCTATTGTTAATTTAATCTGCAATGGTTTGCTTATTCCACAATTGGGGTCTGTAGGAGCAACGTTGGGAACGCTGATGGCAGAATTATCGGTGCTTATTATTTCAGCGCATTGTGCGAAAAAGGAAATTCGTTTCTTTCGGATGTTCTCAAGATATAGCTATTACTTGCTTTTGGGACTGATTATGTTTATTGCTGTTCGATTCTTTGATTCATACACTCATATTGAACAATCGTTCATTCGGCTTATTCTTATGATAATGATAGGAGGGGGTGTTTACTCTCTACTCTGTCTGACTGTGTGGTTGAAAGTTAAGGAGAAATCAGTTTTTGGGAGCATCCTTATTTCGTTAAGCAAGAAAGGTGCGATAAGAAAATGAGCAAGATGAAAAGGGCTATTGAAAAGTTTCAGATAGATATTAAAATGAAACGGTTAGATCTTCATTTTAAAAGAGAATTGGAAAACGTTAGGAAAAAGTCACCCGTTGAAGTGAAATCCCTGGATTCTAGCCAGTTGAAGCAAATTAATGATTTTTATAATGGATTTGGATTTCATGGTGTTGACACGCGATGGCATGAGTATCTTTATGCAGTGACTGGGAGACATTCCGTAAATTATATTCCGGAAAATTTTTATCACTGTACTATTGAGCCCTTGTATACGAGAGGCTCGGTTGACCTTGAGGATAAGTCTATAATGAGTCGAATGCTTCCAGGTATTCGTATGGTTTCTAATGTTTTGATAAATACAAATGGTGTCTTTTTTGATGAGCACGATGATGTGCTCTCTACAGATGAGGCTGTAAGGTATCTGAATAATCTTGGTTGCGATTTAATTATCAAGCCCTCGAGAGAAACGGGGGGGGTATGGGCGTTCGATTAGTTAATGCCGGCGGTTTCAATACAGCTATTTTGGATGTCTATAAAAAGGACTATATTATTCAGAAATGCATCGCACAACATCCACAGTATAAGGAGTTTAACCCGAGTTCCGTGAATACCGAAAAAGTAATTAGTATGTTCTTTAATGGTGAAGTGCATATTCTTACTTCTATATTGAGGGTCGGTGCTCCAGGTTCTCACACTGATACAGCGTCAACAGGAAAAGGATACACGGTTGGAATCGGGTTAAACGGGCAACTTAATAAGGAAGGGTACAATATTTATGGAGAACGAAGAACGTCCACGGCGAGCGGTCGAATGTTCGAGGATGTAGTTCTTTGCGGACATGACGAGATTTGCAGTCAAATAAAGAAAGCACATAAGATGCTGTCGCGCTTTGGCATAATTTCGTGGGACTTTGCAGTTGATGAAAACGGCGAACCGATTTTGATTGAATATAATTTGAATTACCCTGATGTGATGATTTATCAGATGAATAATGGTCCTTTGTTTGGTGATTTAACACAAACAATTTTGGAAGATGTCAGGGAAAAGCTAAAAAAGGAGAGATGATATGAAATCCCTAAAACGGGCTATGCAGGGAGCCTTCAGAAGTACGCTGACGTTGATTTCGCCAAAATTAAACACAGCGGTAACATACCGTGTGAAGTTTGGAAGAAAGTTGGATTTGACAAGGCCTACAACATTTAATGAAAAGGTTCTTTGGCTGAAATTCAATACTTACTGGAATAATGATACAGTAAAGCAGTGTGCGGATAAACTAAGGGTTAGAGATTATCTTGAGCAACACGGCTATGGCTACTTGCTAAATGAATTGATAGCGTCATATGAGGACGTTGATTCCATTGATTTTTCTACCCTTCCAGATCGGTTTGCAATTAAGTTAAATGTCGGTTGTGCTTGCAATATAATTGTACAGGATAAGTCAAAACTTGATATTGAAGCCACTAAAAACACTATGAGAAAGTGGCTTAAGAATAACTATTGGCTTGGATGGTCCGAAATGCAATACAAGGATGTTAAACCCTGTATTCTGATTGAGAAGTATCTAGGTGGAGATGATGGTAGCCTGCCGGTAGATTACAAATTCTACTGTATGAATGGGAAAGCAACTTCTGTTATGGTTTGTGAAGAACGGGATGGAATACATCATCCGAAGTTCTTTTTTATGGACAGAAAATGGAATAAGCTTCCTTATACAGAGGAGGTATTCAAGTATCCGGATTTTGAGATTGAAAAGCCTGAAAGTATGGACGAGGCGTTTGAAATCGCCGAGCTGCTGGCAAAAGAATTTCCGTTTGTTCGGGTGGATTTGTATATTGTAAGGAACAAAATCTACTTTGGTGAATTGACGTTCACGCCGGCGGCAGGAATGGATACGGATTTCAAATTCAGGGCTCCGGGGGCAATTAAGGATACGGACACTATTCTTGGAGAGTTGCTGAAGTTACCCGAGTGATTTTAGGAGAAAGACTATGAAAATTGCAGTTGCAGGTACCGGCTATGTCGGTTTGTCTATCGCTACGTTGCTGTCACAGCATCACGAGGTCATGGCAGTGGACATTATTCCGGAAAAAGTTGACCTCATTAATCACAAGAAGTCCCCGATTCAGGACGAGTACATTGAAAAGTATCTGGCAGAAAAGGACTTAAATCTGACTGCTACTCTCGATGCAGAAGCAGCGTACAAGGATGCGGATTTTGTTGTTATCGCAGCGCCTACCAACTATGACAGCAAGAAAAATTTCTTCGATACATCAGCGGTTGAGGCTGTGATTAAGCTGGTTATCCAGTACAATCCCAATGCTATTATGGTCATCAAGTCTACCATTCCCGTTGGCTTTACTGCCAGCGTTCGGGAAAAGTATCACTGTGATAACATTATCTTTAGCCCGGAGTTTCTGCGGGAATCGAAGGCCCTGTATGACAATCTGTACCCGAGCCGTATCATTGTGGGCACTGACGTGGATAATGCACGCTTGGTGAAGGCCGCTAACACTTTCGCTGACCTGCTCAAGGAAGGTGCTATCAAAGAGAACATCGACACCTTGATTATGGGCTTTACCGAGGCAGAAGCGGTCAAGTTGTTTGCCAATACCTACTTGGCTCTGCGTGTCAGCTATTTCAACGAGCTTGACACCTATGCGGAGATGAAGGGGCTGAACACCCAGCAGATTATCGAGGGCGTTTGTCTGGATCCTCGTATTGGTAGCCACTACAATAACCCCAGCTTCGGCTATGGTGGTTACTGCCTGCCCAAGGATACTAAGCAGCTCTTGGCAAACTACGCCAATGTGCCGGAAAACCTCATCGAAGCAATTGTGGAATCCAATCGTACCCGCAAGGATTTCATTGCTGACCGTGTGCTTCAAATGTCTGGGTATTATGGATATGGCGAGGACAACGAGTATGACAAAGCACAGGAGAAGTCGTGTGTCATTGGCGTATACCGCTTGACCATGAAATCTAACTCTGACAACTTCCGTCAGAGCTCTATTCAGGGTGTCATGAAGCGCATCAAGGCCAAGGGTGCAACGGTCATTATCTACGAGCCAACTCTGGAGAATGGCTCTACCTTCTTTGGCAGCGAAGTGGTGAATGACCTGGAAGAGTTCAAGAAACGCAGCCAAGCCATCATTGCAAATCGCTATGATAGCTGCTTGGATGATGTGCAGGACAAGGTCTACACCCGCGACCTGTTCCGAAGAGACTAATACTTATCGCAGCCATGTGGTCCGCCACATGGCTGTGCTGCTCAAATATGCTACCTCTCCGTGGTGAGCAGCAGGCAACGGGTTTTCCGGCTAAAGCATATATTCGTTAATTCACTCTTTGGATAGGGATACAATTACATAATGGGAAAGTAGCCGAGGCACTTGGTGATACCGGTCGTATCCTTGTCAGTGATTCCGGGACTGAGCCTCTGGTGCGTGTGATGGTAGAAGTCTCTGACCATGATACCTGTCAGAAGTATGTGTCTCAGGTTGTGGAGACCATTAAGAGAAGAGGCTACGGAGTTTAATTCACAGAGCATCTCGGTGGTGTTCTCGCTTTTGGAAAAGGTGGCTTAGTCATCATCAAAGCCACTCCACCCTATGAAGATTTCCTCTGCTTCCTCTAATTTTGACCAATCAAGGTATTGCCCGCATCGATGGCAGTACCCTTGGTATTCTCGCTCTATGCAGACGTCGCACCTTGGACAGATGGGGAATGTGTTTTCATCTCGGTAGATGCGTACTGCGGTTACAGCTTTGGGTAGACGGTATGTAGGGGAGAGCAACAAATCAAGAATGGTGTGGGCAAGAGTTGGTTTTGTTGGATAGTCCATCCATTCCTCATCGTCAAAATCTGAATCATCTTCTTGTGGATCAGCATCGATCTCATGCAGATAAGTGCTGATTTTTGAGGATATCGTTTTAAGGGCAGCAAACTTCTTGAGTAGCGTTTTCATTATAATCACCTCTGCATTTAAGCATAGATGAATATTTGACTGCGGTGTTGTATATTTGCTTGCTACCCTTGAAAAATACCAGTTTTTAGTATAGTATAAGGCTGTGGGAAAATTCTCATAGCTTTGCCGCTCGGAACTTTGCACATCTCTACGCGGTGGGCGGCAGGCAACACATGAGAATGTGGCTAAGATGCGAAGATAAGAAAAACGGATAGTCGTTTATGGCAAGCTAATATATACTATATCTAATACTCTGTGTAGAATCTACTAGCTTTGGCAGAATATAAAATACCTATGGATTAATTGAAATAGAGGGAAATATAATGGAAAACGAAGCACGAAGGGCAAGAGGAAGAAAAATTCAGAAAAAAAGTGATGTCTTTATTAGTTGGTCGGGTATCAATAGTAGGGAGATAGCTGAAAAGCTACAGACTTTTTTGGAAACAAAAATCTTTGCAGATGAGAAAATAAAATGCTTCGTTTCAAATCGTGATATTGCATCCGGTGTTGATTGGCAGCGTAAAATTTATAGTGAAATCAAATCGTGCAAAATAGGCATTATTTGTATTACAAAGGAAAATGTAAAAGCTCCATGGATATATTATGAGGCCGGGGCAATGATGGCGTATGGAGTTAAAGAGATTATTCCATTGCGGATCAACTGTAGTTTAGAAGCATTAAAAGATACTCCGTTACAGTCAAAACAGGCTATAGATTTTCATGATTTTCAGAGCTTTTGTAAAATGATTTGTGATATAGGCGAAGAAATGGGTTATAGAGAAAGAACCGAAGATGAGAAAAAAATATTAATTAAGGCCCAATATGAGCAGATAAAACAGGAACTTAAGCCAACGCTAAAAAGGCTGAGAGATTATAGACTGTTTAATGCAACGTATGTCTACCCGAACAAAATTGACGCAGTGCGAAAAAACACAATTTTCGTCAGCACACCGATGTCTAGTATTCCAAAAGAAAAATATAAAACAATTCGTGAGAACCTAATCCAAATTCGCGAGATCCTTGTTAAAATAGGCTTTACTGAAGTCTTTTGCCCTGCAATTCAAAATGAGAACCCATCCCATTTTGATGGGAAGACAAAAGCAATTAGAGAGAACTTCCCGCTGATGAAACAGGCAGATAGCATGCTTATTATTTACCCATGTAATGTTCCATCGAGTTCGTTAGTCGAGAATGGGTATGCGATTGCCTTGACAAAAAGAATCGTAATCTTCCATAAGGAAAGATTACCCTATATACTAGAAGATGCAGGTGGTGCGATTCATAATGTTAAGACGTATATATATGAAGAGTTTGATGATATCAAGAGTACCTTGGAAGACAATGGAATGGCTTTGTTTGATGGAGGATATGACGACTTATGAGAATTTTTTTGGCAGCTCCTATTTCGGGATTCGAAGATGAAGCCGAGTATCTGGTTTTCAGAAAGAAAGCTATCGAGTTGATCGACGATTTAAAGAAGCATTTTATTGTTATATCTGAACTGGAAAGCATTAAGGATGTCGGAACATACGATTCCCCCGAACAATCAGTGGAAAAGGACTTCGGAAATATAAAAGAATCTGATTGTTTCATGTTGCTGCATCCTCGTAAAATGCAAACAAGTTCATTTATTGAATTGGGTTATGCATATGCATTAGGAAAACCAGCTTTAATCATAGCCCATACTGAAGACCTTCCTTACATGGCACTTGGATTGAACGATAAAAAGACATCAGTTTTAATTCTAAGCCCTAATGATAAAAACCTGAAAAAGACAATCACAGAAATTCTTTTTGATTGGGAAAAGCAGGAAAAGGAATGATAATATGAGCAAGCAGGTATATATAAGTGCTGATTACTCTGAATTTGATGGAGACAGAGATGTCGTTGAGAAATTGAATCAGTGGGGAAGCGATGACCTTCACAAAGTTAATTTTATAGATATGTCAAAGGTCGTTTCTGGAAGCGTATCCGAAGATCCCGATTGTCGTATTTGCGATTTGAAGGATGAATTTAATCGTCAGATAAATGCATCCTCAGCTGTGATTATTGTTATTGGAAATAAAACGAAGGATAGAACAGCAGGAGAAGCCTGTAGGAGAGTTGGAAATGCACAATTATTGTGTAGTTGTACACCATACAAGCAAAATACAAATGGAGCAAAGTCGTGTAGGGTGATAAGCACTGTGCCGGCAGGAAATGACAACGTAGGCTGTATTAATTCCTACTCCTACTTAAGACACGAATTTGAACAAGCCCGGAAAAGAAACAAAAAAATTATCGTTGTCTATAATTCGACAAGATGTGAATTGGACTGGATTCCGACATATATGAGTGAATATAAAGCTACTGCTCGACCATTCTGGATATCCGATTATTCTGGACATAAGGTAGGAGATTATTACTATATAAAAGAGGCTTTAGGATTTTGAAAAAGATGTTTGAAAAGAGTGCAACTTGTGCATTTGCTATAACATCTGCGATTTTTACATTTGTGCCAGAGTCCTTTTTTCATATTGTTAGGTGGATTCCAGCACAGGCAGTACAGAAAAGAATGATAGAAAGTGGAATAACGGAAGTGGAGATTGATATAGTTATATCTCGAGTGCTGTGTTTCGCTGCTATATGGGTCATCACTGCTTTAGGTTACGGAGTTTATAAAGTGGTGAGATGGTCAGTAAAAATCAAAGGTGATAATTATTCGATAGAAATAAAATATGGAGATATATTCAAACAAAGAAACTGCAAAAAAGTCGTTAATTTCGATGAATGTTATACAACTAAGATTGGAAATAAACCGTGTGAGATTAAAGCTGACTCTATTTGTGGACAATATCTTCAAGGCGAAGGAAAAAACACGAATATACAACAACTGCTTTCATCGTCTCAAATTCAACCTGAAAAAAGAAAATCACGATTTCAAAATTGTATAAGTTATAAGCCTGGAAGCATTGTTGTAGACCGGAATAATCTGTTACTTGCGTTTGCAACCCTAGATGAGAATGGGCGAGCGCATTTTTTTACTCTGGATGAATATATAAACTGCTTGTCAACGATGTGGGAACAAATTGAGCTGAATTGCGAGCAACAGGACGTCTGCGTTCCTATTCTAGGAGCAGGATTAACAAAATTTGAGGGTGGAAATGGGGCCTCTTTGTCTCAGCAGCAGTTGTTAGACTTAATGGTTTGGTCATACAGATTGAGTCCTCATAAAATAAAATCCCCTTATAAGCTTCGGATTATTTGTAAAAAATGTGAAGGCTTTTCATTGAATAATATAGAAGGAATATAACTATATGACATCGGAGGTATCATCCTATGCCCAGAACCAAAGGCAGCAAGAACCGTGTTACCGCATCTACTGACTTTGATGCTCAGATCGCAAAGTTCCAGAAAGACAAGGCGATGCTCGAAGAGGGTCTTTCCAAGACTGTCGCCCATATAGAAGAGCTGAAGACCGACATCAAGTCTCTGCGTGAAAGTCTAAAGCCGCAGAAGGCGGAGATCAAGCAGACCGAAAAAGAAATCGCAAAGCTGGAGGCCAAGAAGGCAGCCGCTGAGGCAAAGGCCGCTGAAGCTGCTAAGAAGGTCGAGGCCGAAGCTGTGCTGAAAAAGCTGCTGGCATCCGGTATGACGGAAGATGAGATTCTCGAAAAGCTGAAATAAAGTAATATGCCGTGTGGACTGAACTCCGGAAGTTCACACGGCATATTTCTGAGCGTGGCATATAGATTGTGACGGAAATAAAAGCGAGGTGAAATCTGTGGGTAATACACGCAAGCCCGGTGGTGGTCGGAAACCATCAAAATCAGAGTATAGTGCGGAACGGAACCTAGTACAGCAGATGGAAGCCGCAGTACTACTCTATAAAGACGGTATGACGCTCCAAGCCATCGCGGATGCGCTGTCCCTCAATCCCATCAAGGTTCGGAAGCTGCTCATCACCGCCGGAGTCTACGAGTCAGACACGGCAAAGCTCGTCCAGCAGACGTTCGGCTCTTTTAGAAGCACGCAGAGTTATTCTGATGCTGTCACCTCCACCATGTCCGCTTTGCAGTTGTCCCGTCCCTCTGTGACCTCTTATCTGCCGTATAAGAAAGGCGTGTACTTCCCAGAGGAAGCTGAAGCGGTGAATATCAGTGCAGGGGCAGAGAGGCAGCGACACTACCGAGCTGCGGTTGCGCTGAAAAAGGATCCCTGCGAAGTGAATCTCTGGAAGTGTGTGGTGGCTTTTCGGGGATACAAGTTTAAGACCCTGTCCGGCTTGCCCTTCACCTATAAGCTGAAGAAAGGCAGGGGAGATGAGTTCACCAAGGAACTGTGGATCGACCGCAGAGAGGACAGCAAGAGTCTTGCTTGGAGTTCCGTGATGCTGGCGTATCACAATATCGGTAAAATTGGAGAGGTAGTGGACAGACCCAAGGCTCTGGGAGACATTCGGGGCGTGTCTTACATCTATGGGATGTTCTACCGTTTTGGGTTAATTGACGTGCCCAAAAAGGTCAAGGAGAAGATGACGAGGGGATAAGGGTACGGGAACATAGTTTGTGACAGAAATAAAACTGCCCTCCGTGGATACCACAGAAGGCAGTCAGTCCTAAAATGAAAAAGTAATTGCAACCAAAGACAGAGGAAATCCTACCCCCCTAGAAAAGCGATTAAATTTGCACAAGATATGGACAATTGACAAGAAATACACTTTTAGATATACTGAAAGTGCTTTTACCAGTAGGCAGGATAGAGCAATGCAGCGGTGCAACTTGAGCGGCCTGCTGGCTTTTGCAGGAGGACGACTTTTTTGAAAGCCGTCCTTTTTTGCATATAAACAGAAAATGTCCTCCTGGAAAATGAATGCGTAAAACCGCGGGAGTTTGAGGGCAGAGCCCTCAAATGGTAAAAGGGGGTAAGACAGTTGAAAAGAAAGAGTAAGCTTACATTACAAGAGCGTTCTGTCATTGAAATCAGTTTATATCAAGGGATGACGCTCGAAGAAATTGGATTAAAACTGGATCGCCACCCAACAACCATAGCTCGAGAAATTAAAAGTAACAGGACCTTGGTTTCGCATCGTACTTATTTTGGAAATGATTGTAGAAGAGCTAATATTTGTGAAAAAAGGAATCTTTGCGATAAGCCAGAATGCAAACGCAAATGTGTAGCATGTAAAATAAAGAGTTGCCATGAATACTGTAAGACGTACAGTAAGACATACTGTTTAATGATTAATTCATCACCGTATGTGTGTAATAATTGTAAGAGCCGATCGTTTTGTAATTCGGAAATGTACGTTTATACGGCTAAGTCGGCCGATGAGAAAGCAGCGAAAAGACGGAGCGATACCAGAAAAGGAATTAGATTAAATGAAACTGAGCTGGAGCAGGTAGATAACTTGGTTTCGGGACTAGTGAAGAAAGGCCAGCCTTTAAGCCATATTGTTTCTGAACATCAAAATGAGTTGCCGGTAGGTTTGAGGACAATATATAATTATATTGATGCCGGTGAATTGACCATAAAAAATATTGATCTTCGAAGGAAAGTAGTTTATAGAAAGCGTAAAAAGAAACACAACAACGACAGGTTAGACAGGCAAATATGTCGGCAGGGGCGCACATATGAGGCGTTTAAGAGTTATATAGAGAATACGGATGAAAATCAAGTCGTTGAGATGGATACAGTTAAAGGAAAACGTGAGAAATCGCAATGTCTCCTTACAATGATTTTTCGGAAGAATAGTGTGATGCTGATTTTTCTTCTCTCAGATTGCAAGGCAGAATCAGTTACGGCGGTGTTTGATTTCCTTGAGGATGGGCTTGGATTAGAGCGGTTTATGAGGCTATTTCCTGTTGTATTGACTGACAATGGTAGCGAGTTTAAGTATGCTGATCGTTTAGAAACTACAAAGGAACTCGAAGATAGGACAAAAATTTTCTACTGTGACCCAATGGCTTCATGGCAGAAGCCGAAAGTTGAAAAGAACCATGAGTTTATTCGATATATTATTCCCAAAGGAAAGAGTATGGCATTTCTCACAGAGGAAAAGGTGATTCTATTGATGAACCATATTAACAGTATCAGAAGAGAAAGTTTGGGAGGACGTTCTCCGTGGCAGGTGGCATCTGAGGATGAAGATATGCGTGTTCTGATGAACCTTCTTAATATGAAAGAAATTGAGTCAGACAATGTGCTGCTGACGCCAGATTTACTGGATGATTGATCTTATATGGACTTTTGTCCTTTTTTTTTAATATAGAGGCTGCAATTACTTTTGCAAATTATATTGGCAGCCTTAGCTTTGCTATACCCTTTTATATTAGCAAAGAAACAAAAAACGACGTTAATTATGGAAGAAAGTGTTGATTTGAGCAAAGATGGTGTTACACAAAAGCCCAGAGAATGGCCAATACGAAGAGATGAGGTTCAATGGACTGCAATGAGTATTTCATTCAAGCCGACGGAGATGTGTCCGCCATCAACGGTGCAGACTTACCGCCAGTGGATATCATCATATTTGGCAGTCCTTGCCAGGATATGTCCATTGCCGGTAGATAATGTCTACTAACCAACCCAAAAAGCATTGCGACACAAGACATTTCCGCCAATCTGTGCTATAATAAGTGCAAGGAAAACAGCAAATAGCAGGCAAAAAGCTTGCACATGGAGAGAATGTGTATGTATCGATACAGCAATGGGCATGTGCCTGCTGGAAGACAACCGCTGGGGGGAGAAGGCACAACTCCTTCCTTGGGACAAGATCGAAGCAAAGTATACTGGCTTGTTTCCTTCTGCTACCGACAATGTGGCGAAGTCGCTCCAGCTGACCATGGGTACCTGCCTTATTCAGAGAGAGTATGGCTATTCTGACGAAGAAATTGTTTTGCAGATCCAGGAGAACCCGTATTTGCAGTGGGTTTTGGGTATGCGGGCTACGATGACAGTAAGCCACCCTTCAATCCGTCCTCCATGGTGCATTTTCGGAAGCGTCTGACGCCGGAGATTCTGGCAGAAATCAACGAGATGGTCATCCGGGCGGCAGACAAGGAGGACGACCAGAACGATAACAACTCAGGCGGCAATGGGAACAGCGGTACAATGATCGAGGTTCGGGATTATCAGGACGAACGCGAACGGGTAGAAGTAGAACGCAAATTCAGCCTGAGAAAGCGGAAATGTGGAATGGATCTGGTGACGGCGAAGTTGGAAGATACGGCTGCGCATGTGATTGCTCTGTCCATTCTGTTACTGAATCTAAGAAAGATTCAGTACGCTTTTTTACAATTTCTGGCTTGGCTGCACGGCTTTTGGCAACCGTGCGAAAATTGAGGGTTGTTCAGTAGACATTAGATATACAAGCACTGGATACAAATGCTGTGTTCTTTGGAGGGACGATTATTTTGAGAATGTCGAAGGTAGCAGAGAGATAATACCGGATTAGAAAGCTCAGAAAATATGTGAAGATATTGCAAGAGGCTATGCTCGAAGCATGGCACGCCATCCAGACTACCACAGATAATCGAAAGATTGCCGGAATTGGGAAATTTAAAAAGGATGAATCACCTGTGGTATCCTGCCCGTTTATCAATCCTTCCTAAAAAGCAATGAATGTAGATAGCCAAACGTCTATTAAAAGAAAGAGATGACAGCTATGGTACATACTTCTGACGTTATAAATGAATACTCAGCCGCAGAGAAAAAATGGGATAGTAAATTTTCAAAACTTTGCTCTGCTTTTATCTCCTCTCTATCGCTCAGTTGGGTAGATACTGCATTCTCAACGCTGAAAACTATTGCCGAAAATATTATCGAGAAATGTGTTCAAGATGCAAAGTGGAATCAGCAAATCGAGCAATGTATTCGTGCTGTAGATACCGCAGCAATGTCTCAGGATCAAATTTGCTCTCTGCTGGAAATTATCACCGAGATACTAAATTCCTCCGAAATTGACATCCAACAATTTATTTTAGATGCGAAATATATTGATAAATTAGCATCTGATCTTGCAGGTAATGATAGCAGTAACGAGACCGATCGCTTATCCCGTGTGTTGGCTAACGTACTCCATCTTTTCTCTGACACGCTGTACAGAATGCCTGAGTTCAATAAGGTTATGGCTGACATTATCAGGGGTCATGACCGTGCGCTGAAGGAGCATAAAGAAGTACTGGATGATCATGAGGAAAGGATTCAGCGCATGGAATACGAACCACACGATGTAGAAGAGTTCCTTGAAAGTCTTCCCTCTCTCCGATTGAGCAAAAAAAGCAGACCGTTTGCATATGACTACTTCAAGTTACAAGATATCTGGGGAAGAGAGGTACAAATTGAAAAACTGTGTTCATTTGCGGAAGACGATAGTCATCGTTTTCAGTTCTGCGTAATCACCGGTCCTGCCGGAATTGGAAAGAGCAAATTAGTTTTTCATTTTAGCCGAATATATCAACAAAAAAAAGACTGGCTAGTACGCAATCTGAATCAGAAGCCTCTTCAAGGATTATGTGAAAAGAAAAACTGGACCACAGAAAAAAATATTCTTCTCATCATTGACTATGCCAATGAACAAGAGCTACTAACTGATCTGCTGAGTAAACTAAGCAGACTGAAGGAAGAAGGTTATTGGCGTAAAATTCGGCTTATTCTGATTGCACGAGAAGGTACAAGTCCATCTATATATAACTCTCATCAAAAGGATTTTCCAAAATGGTATATGGATATCGTTCATGATGACTGGGCCATAAATGACCATCTGTTCCTGAACGAATTCATTGACTTGTGTGGATTAACCATTGAAGATTGCACCTCACTTCACATAGCATATGCCACAAATTATTTGAAAAGAAACATCACGTTGAAGGATGAGTCAAATATTAAACAGTTAATTGAGCAGGAGGTTTTGGACGAAGATGGTCTTGCACGGCCACTTTATGCGTTGTTCGTTATCGACTTGTATTATAGAAATTCAGATGTTCGTAGCTGGGATTTGGAGTCTCTTCAAGAACAGATCTACCTAAGGGATTGGGTCAAGTGGAAAACTGAGATCTGCGGTAAACGAAACAAACGAGAAAATGTGTTTGTTGCACTGACAAATCTTCTTCTGTATGCCACTATTTTTAACAAATGGGAAAGTAGTGTTACTTTACCCGAACCACTTGATAAAGACTGCAAGATTGTATTTAACGCCGCAAATGCCTATGCAACCGATTATAAAAGTAAATGGTTCAAGATATTAACTGGTAAAAATGTATTTTTTAATGGTGAATCTGTATTGGTTCGCTTAACACCTGACATGGTCGGTGAATATTATGCACTTAAAAGGCTTTCTTCTTTTGATAAGAGTACACTACACAGCTGGGCTACGCTCATGACAGCACAGTTAGTTGACTGTAGAGAATTTTTTATTCGTGCTATTCAGGACTTTGGAAATAATAAGACCTTTATCGATATCTTTCTGAAGATTTTCCGTGTCATGTCAGAATTAATTGCTAAGGATGATAACGATACGCACAAGGCCTTTGCCTCCATTCTTGAAACTTTCTTTCGTAATTACAAGGGAAATGAAGATGATCGGATATTCCAAAACATATCCGATGTAATCAACCAATACACTGAAGATAATAAGAATAACTGTGCATACGCTGCGGAATTGACACTACTTTTCCATGAAAATAGGCCACATATTGGTTCTGATAGAAGAGTAGAGCACTTCGAATGCATTGAACCCCTATACAATCGGTGGCCTGAATCCCGCAAGATTGCTAGCGCCTATATCAGTTTTTTAGGCGATATCGCTGCATCGAGCATTGGTGCACATGCACCTGCATATAGCGATTCCTATATCACAAAATTTGAAAAGCTTTTAAATTTGGCAAAGTCTACTGACTATGTAATTAAAAAGGCATTCATTCCGGTTTTAATCAAAGCTATCGAAAGAGCAAACAGTGTGCATGATTGGAAGAGATCGACTTTCCTGGAAGATTTCTTTCTTAAGGAAGTTATGGAGCAGTGCGGAGATGAGCTGGCGCTAGATTGCATCAGCAAATTCGATTCTGTCATTACCTCCCTTGCTAAACAACGAGCAGATTTGGTCCAAGCTGTTACGTCGAAACCCATATCCGAAAGCAAGCAGTTAACAATACAGGAAATCGATCAAAAGCTGGAAAAGGAAATTGTTTTTTTTCGACATGTTATTAATAGTAACTCCAATCCTTCTGTCAACTTTGTTTGGACATATGTTGGCAAACTCTCAATGGTTACAAAGAACCTGTTCATCCATGAATGTATGCCTCATAATGAATTGCTGTTCCAGTATATGTTACGTAAGCTGCAGGAAGTCTACACTATGCACTACAACTCCAACACTAGCAGCATTTTAGCATGGCGTGCATCCAGGGCACTTGATGAATTCTGTGATGCCAAGTCTGAAGCCATCCCCCCTTTCGTCAGAGTGCAATGCATTCTGAATAAACCAAATTAACACGCTATATCCGCATAATAGCTTCGACTATAAACCGTTCTGGGGGACAGTTTCAGAATGCGAATCATACACGAGGATGTCTGCTCTATCAGATCATCCGGCAATACCCGTCCCTTCATTTTTTCACATCTTTAATGTTCGCGCGTTGTAAAATGAAGTTGCACATTTAATCAAATATAAGGTCCATAGCGAGGGTCTCTGTGTTAGAATCAATCTGCTACAGAAGATCAACACAGGAAAAGGCAATCGCTATGGACTACCCCAATCGTATCACAAACCACGAGAAAGGTAAACACCTAGTGTAGGATTACAATAGATGTATTACAAAGTCAAATAAAAAGAAAGACGAATGGATCGTCCTGTGGTATAGTTAAGTTGCTCAAACAAAACCAACATAGAAAGGACAATACATTCGCCATGAATACTGTAACACAGACTATGCGGTTCCGTCAATCCCTTTTGAACTACGCTGAAAAGCACGGTGTGACTAAGGCGGCCATCAAGTACAACGTGAACTGTCGTTATATCTACCGCTGGAAGCGCAGATATAACGGCGATATTCAGTCCCTTGCCAATAACCGCATCGACCGCACCACCATCCAAATCAGCATACAGAGGAAGAACTGCGCCAGATCACAAACTTCCGCAGGAGGAACCTAGCCACAGGTCTTGTGGTACTCTTGTGGAACACCTAAACAATGCCGCTCCGTTCAAGATCCTGTGCATCTAGACAGACAACGGAGCTGAATTTACAAAGAAATTCGTTTCAGATGACGCCAATCCTCACCTGTTTGGAGAAAAATTAAAGGAATTCGGCATCCGACACAAACTCATTAAACCTTTTACACCCTGGCACAACGGAAAAGTCGAGCGTTCCCATCGCAAAGACAACGAATACTTCTATGCATCGCATAAATTCTATTCGTTCCTTGATTTCCAAAAGCAGCTTGCTGTTCACTGCAGAAGGTACGATCGCTTTCCCGTTTGACCTCTGGGCTGGCTTGATCCTCTAGCTTTTCTTGCTGAATATAGGAACCGGCCTTCTGCGCCCACTGTGTAACACATCATTGACAAACCTACACTGCATGAATAATTATGGGAGAGAAAATACCATATAAGGCCAGAAAGCCTGGCAGCGGTCGGAAAAAGCGGAAGCCGGAGTACGATGCAAGGAAAAAGCTGAAGGAACAGCTGGATGCTGCTGTAGTGCTTTATAATTCAGAGATGTCATTGCAAGCCATTGCAGACGCCCTGTCCCTCAACCCTATCAAGGTTCGGAAGCTGCTCATCACAGCTAGGGTCTACGAGTCGGACACGGCAAAGCTCGTCCAGCGGACGTTCTGTTCTTTTAGAAGCACACAAAGTTATTCTGCTGCTGTCACCTCCACCATGGCTGCCTTGCAGTTATCCCGTCCCTCTGTGACCTCTTATCTGCCGTATGAGAAAGGCGTGTACTTCCCGGAGGAGGCTGACGCTTCCAATATCAGCACCGGTGCAGAGAGACAGCGACACTATCGAGCTGTGGTTGCGCTGAGGAAGGATCCCTGCGAAGAAAACCTCTGGAAGTGCGTAGTGGCTTTTCGGGGATACAAGTTCAAGACTCTGTCCGGCTTGCCCTTTACATATACGCTGAAAAAGGGCAGGGGAGATGAGTTCACCAAGGAGCTGTGGATCGACCGCAGAGAGGACAGCAAGAGTCTTGCTTGGAGTTCCGTGATGCTGGCGTATCACAATATCGGTAAAATCGGAGAGGTAGTGGACAGACCCAAGGCGCTGGGAGATATCCGGGGTGTGTCGTATATCTATGGGTTGTTCTACCGCTTTGGTCTGATCGACGTGCCGGACAAGGCTAAGGAGAAGATGGCGGAGCAATAAGAAAACGAGACATATTTTGTTTTAAGATGGAATGTGATATAATAAAACTGGCGGTTTACCGTACTACATGAAAAGGGCAGGTGAATGTGCTAATGTACATCATTTGTCAAGATTCAATCCTTTCATCAGCTATCGAGGCGATTACTGAGGCAGTAAGTCTATTGGAGCTGAAGCAAGAAAAGAACAGAATCAATAAGCGGATTCAGTCATTGCTTCATATTGCTGATGATCTGGCACCGGATTCTGTGGAGTATCAGTGCGTTTATGAAAGAATTCTCGAATTGGAAAGGATGCGAGAACTGATCAGACGCATTAGAAAGGCTAAGTGTGCACAGATTTATGCGCAATTGCATATGCTATGGGTTAATAGAGCCAAAAAGGCCAGTCGAGCGACTGCGGGTTTGACTACTGATCCAATGAGCATCGCTATGCCCATTCCTCCCACGTTTGAGGCTACCTTGAGTAGTTTCGGACGTGGGAGGGATTTGGATGCCCTCGCATGCTGAAAAAAATCAAACAGAGATCGAAAACTACTATCGTATTATAGACCCGGAGGAAAGGCTGTCTGAGAATGAGAAGGCTGAAGAAGAACGCAAGGTGTTAGAGAATATGCCTGCTTGCTTCCCGGCAGCACTACGATATGTGATGACACGCTTCGGATTTACGCAAGAGGCTTTGGCCTTTGAATCAAAGGTGTCGGAGTCAACGATCGGTCGCTACAGAAATGGAAAGGTTGAAAGTTTTTCTGAGAAAAACGTGGTTGCACTATGCGTTGCTATGCACCTTCCTCCATGGCTTTCGTTTG